>OHQT01000239.1_pt1 | contig 33066 bp, 32 predicted proteins | sample 1578221 | NCBI WGS metagenome assembly OHQT01 (sample SAMEA3879547, study PRJEB24766) | human gut metagenome | biome: human-associated habitat; feature: feces | place: USA | collected 1985/1987
AATCTCGGCAGCATTATCCGTACGGCGGAGTGCGCGGGCGTGCACGGGATCGTCATAGGAAAGCACCGCGGCGTTACCGTGAACGACACCGTTTTAAGGTGCTCCGCAGGCGCGGCGGAACACGTGAAAATCGCGAAAGTTACCAACGTCAACGACGCGATAAATTATCTTAAATCACAAAATGTGTATGTTTATTGCGCGGATATGGACGGCGAACCTATGTATCGTGCAAATCTTACCGGAGCAATCGCATTGCTTGTCGGTGGCGAGGACAGCGGCATAAAACGCCTTTCAAAGGAACTTGCCGACGGCGTAATTTCCATTCCGATGAGCGGAAAAATCAACAGCCTGAACGCCTCGGTTGCCGCCGCCGTCGTGATTTACGAAAAGGTACGACAGGACAGAAAATGACATACGAAACTTTGCCCGACGAGGAACTTGCAAAACGCGCGCAGTCAAACGACTCCGCCGCAGTAAACGAACTGTTGCATCGTCATAAATCGCTGGTCAACAAGGCGGTGCGCCGCTTCTTTTTGCCGTCGGGCGACACCGACGATCTTGTGCAGGAAGGAATGGTCGCGCTGTTCAACGCGATTATGAATTATGACGAAAAAGCCGGCGCGAGTTTCACAACGTTCGCCTACATCTGCGTCAGAAAAAGAATCATCGGGTTAATCAGGAAATCTTCAAGCGGGAAAAATCGCGCGCTTAATGACAGCGTGCCGCTTGACGACGTCGAAATCGCCTCGGGCAATCCCGAAACCGTTTATATCGAAGAGGAGCGGGAAACCCTTTTAATGCGGGAAATCGAAAGCGTTTTATCGGAAGAAGAACAGCGGATTTTTTACGCTTATCTTGACGGCGACTCGTATCGGGAAATCGCCGCCTCTCTTTCGGTTTCCACAAAAAAAGTCGACAACACCCTGCAAAAAATAAGAAAATCGCTGAAAAAATCGTTAAATCGCTGACTTTTTCGCCGATTTTCGCTTTACATAAACGAATAAATTATTTATAATAATTGCACGTTGATATATTATCGACGAATTTCCTTGCCTGTTTAAGCAGGCCACAAAGTCCACAAGGAGGTATAAAAAGATGAACAAGTATGAAATCCTTTACATCATCGACAATGACGTTTCGGAAGAAGACAAGGCTGCTCTCGTCGACAGGTTCTCGGACCTCGTCGTAAAGCTCGGCGGCACCGTTGACGGCATTGACAAGTGGGGTACCCGCAAATATGCATATCCCATCAACGATAAGAACGAAGGCTACTACGTCTTGATGAACTTTACGGCAGACGCATCCGCTCCCGCCGAAATCGATCGTCAGATGAAAATCACAGACGCAATCGTACGTCAGATGATTATCCGCAAATAACCGCATAAGGGGTCATTTATGAACAAAGTATTTTTAATCGGTAATTTAACAAAGAATCCCGAACTCACCAACACCGGCTCGGGCATTCCCGTTTGCAGATTCACGCTTGCCGTGCCCTGCATCCGGCGGCATTTCGGCTGCTAAAAGAAGACGAGAAAAAGAAAATGGATAAAACGGACTTGTCCGTTCTGCACAAGCATATAAAAGAAGTGCCCACGACGAGGGCTGTGTCACTTGTGACATTGTGGTCGTCGTGGGCTTTTCTTTGCTTGTGCCGTTTCTGAAAGCGGCTTCTACGCAACAAGTCGGAAGTGGCTTTCAGAAGGGGTGAAAATAACAAGGGAATGAAATCGTGAATGAAAAAAAGTTTTAGGAAATTCGTGAAAACGGGTAAAGTTTTGTACCTTTGCAAAAGTAAGAAAGTTCTTTCGTTTAATGCAAAATGAGGAAGAATATAGAAGTTCGCTGGTTTCTAAACCGTTAACAAGTCTATTTCGCTTCAGTCTTAATCACTTCATATTTAGATAGATATAATTTTTATTATGTCTTGCAACATGGAACGTGACGTGGCGTTCCACCCCCGCGTCCTTGGTCCAGCGTTTCAGGATGCGGAGCGTGTACGTGTAGGACGGCAGGCAGAAGAGCAGCCTGTCGGCCCTGGCGTGCGGCAACAGGGCCAGGGCATTCCCGTTGAGGGTCATCGTAATCGTGTCGTGTCGGGAACGGCCGGCTACTTTGTGCTGTACGCACGACAAGGTTCCGGACTGCCAGTTGATGTTTGAGCCGCGAAGCCGGCATACGTCGCACCAGCGAAGTCCCGTGTTGCATGAAAACAGGAACGCCCGGGCCACGTCCGGCACGGTGCAGGGCGTAGCGGCCAGCTTTTGCAGTTCCTCCGCCGTGAGGGCCGCTTTTTCCTCAATGTTAGTGCCCGACGTGTGAATCTGGTGGTCCGGGCGGCGGTGCCAGTAGCCCAAGTCCGAGTAACGGCGGAGAAAGGTGCGGAACTTGTTGAAGTAGCCTGTGGGCGTCGTGCCGTGCAGTTTGGAGCATAGGTTCGCGTAAAATTGCTGGCAGAACTCCGGCGTGACGTCTTTCGGGAGGCGGATGTGCCGCCGGCCCACGAAGGCGGCCAGGTAGCGGCCGGTGGCGTAGACCGTGGCGCGGTCGCAGTTGGCGTAGGTGAATTCAAACTCCCTCCAGGCGTCCATCAGCAAAACGTTTTGAGGGCGGATGGGCCCCATGTTGTAGAGGCAGCCTACTTGTTCCAGTTCATATTTGGCACAGATGTGTTGCGCCAGGGCCAGGCGTTCGCGGTTGCGGCGTCTGGCGGCGGTTGTGTTTTCTTCTTCCAGAATGATACCCAGCGAGCGCCGTGTCCGGTGCCCCTCGTGGCAGACGTTCAGATAGAGCGCCTCGCGTCCGGCCGATAGCGGCCGTCGACTTAAAGAGATTTTCATGATGTGTATTTTTTATTACCAGATTTCGATTGAAGGGATGTTTCGTCCCGGGACGAGTCTCTTCTTCTCGTGTGAAATGCCGTTTGTTTCCGTGCAAAGGTGCATTCCCATACATCACGTCTTGGAAACAGAGGGCCTGGCGTCTGTCCGTTGTCCGGCTGCAAGACCGTCTGGCGCATCATTCCCGGAAGTTCTACCAATATATAAAAAGCTCCGTGAAAATTTCGGCCTTTCGTAAAATTTTACGAATTTTGCGCCTGCGATGGATTATGTACTCCAACTGATAGTGTTTATTATAAAAGGAATGATTGTCGGCATCGTGGCCTCGGCCCCGATGGGCCCGGTGGGCATTCTCTGTATTCGTCGCACTATTAAGAAGGGCCGCCCCTATGGTCTGGTGACCGGCGCGGGTGCGGCGTTGAGCGACTTGCTCTATGCGTTGCTCACCGGTTTCGGCATGTCGCTCATTTCGACCGTAACGACCGACGAAAACGTCCTGTTCTGGATGAAAATCTGCGGCAGCATCATGCTTTGCGCCTTTGGCTTCTACATGTTCCGCACGGGGCCGAAGCCCAACACGCACCCCGAGTCAAAGACGAAAGGCACCCTGCTGCGAAATTTCCTGACGTCGTTCGTCATCACCCTTTGCAATCCCGCCATCATCTTTCTTTTTCTGGCGCTGTTCAATATGCTGGCTCCCTTCGCCGGGGCGGGCGACTGGATTACCACCATCGTCAGCTACGCCTCGATAGTGGCCGGCGCCATGCTGTGGTGGTTCGGGCTGACGTACGTAATTAACAAAATGAGCAACAATTTCGGCGAGAAAGGCATCCGCCGGCTGAATCGCACCATCGGTATTCTGGTCATTGCGATTTCTATTATATATGCGTTGCTGACCCTTTGCGGCATGTCGGTCAGCCTGGCCGATGGCGTCGATGCCTTGCGCGGCTGACGGCCGCCCTTTGCCACCGGTCGGACCGCCGCCCCCTCTGACTGAACAAACTATTCCGCTATGCAGATTGCCAATCGACTGAGAACTGAGAACCGGGCCGAGTATTTGCTCTACTTGTGGCAGGTGGAGGACCTTATTCGGGCTTACGGCGGCGATTTCGACCGCTTGCGCGAGGCGTATCTGTCGCGCTTCGACCTGCCTGACGACGAACGCCGGCAGACGGAGCAGTGGTACGCCGACTTGTGCGACATGATGCACGCCGAAGGGGTGATGGAGAAGGGCCATCTGCAAATCAGCAGGAACGTGCTGCAGGAGCTCTGCGAGTTGCACCAGCGCCTGCTGGACTCGCCGAATTTCCCCTACTACCGGGGCATGTATTATAAGGTGTTGCCCTACATCGTCGAGCTGCGGCAGAAGGGCGGGAAAACCGACGAACCGGAGTTGCAGACCTGCTTCGACGCCCTCTATGGCGTGTTGCTCCTGCGCCTGCAGCACCGCCCGGTGAGCGCGGCCACGGAGCAGGCCGTCAAGGACATTTCCACGATGCTGGGGCAACTGTCCGACTATTATCTCAAAGACAAGAAGGAGCCGATAGATTTCGGCTGAGGCGCACAGGTGCTCGGCCCGTTTCGGCGCGCCCTGTGGAGCAAGGATATAAAAACAGATTATGATGGAACAGATATTGGTAACCGGTTGCCGGGGTCAGCTGGGCAGCGAGCTGCAACAGTTGGCCGGCGCATACCAGGAACGTTTCAAGTTCCTGTTTACCGATTATGAGGAATTGGACATTACGGACCGCGCGGCTGTGCTGGACTTCGTCGAAGCCAACCGTCCGGACTGCATTGTGAACTGCGCTGCCTATACGGCCGTGGATAAGGCCGAGAAAGAGGTGGAGCGGTGCGATTTGTTGAACCGCGTAGCGCCGGGCTACCTGGCCGAGGCCATCGCGGCGCGGGGCGGCAAGATGATTCAGGTTTCTACGGACTACGTGTTCGACGGCACGGCCTTCACGCCCTACCGCGAGGATGCGCCGGCCGCTCCCTGTACCGTCTACGGCCGGACCAAGCTGGCCGGCGAAGAGCAGGTGATTCTCGCCTGCCCGGACGCTATGGTCATCCGCACGGCCTGGCTCTATTCTTCCTTTGGCCATAACTTCGTGAAGACGATGATACGGCTGGGCCGCGAACAGAAAGAGCTGGGCGTTGTGGCCGACCAGATCGGGACGCCTACCTATGCCCGCGACCTGGCGGCGGCTATCTTGACAATTCTGGATAAAGGCATCGTTCCCGGCATCTACCATTACAGCAACGAGGGGGTTACGTCGTGGTTCGACTTTGCCCATGCCATTCACCGCGAGGCCGGTATCACGGCCGGGGACTGTAAGCTGCGGCCCCTTCACACCGATGAGTATCCGACGCCGGCCCGTCGGCCGCCCTATTCCGTGCTGGACAAGACGAAGATCAAGAAAACCTTCGGCATCGACATCCCTTGGTGGGAGGACAGCCTGAAGGATTGCGTGCAGAAGTTGTAACGCACGGCCGGCGGGATTTATCCCCCATGCCCGGCAAACCCTCATCCTTTCTTCTCGCCGGGTCATCCGTGAGCGCGGGCGCTGGACGGGTGGCCCGGCGAGAAGTGAAACTCAATCACACCCCCGTCGCGGGGACAACAGCCCTTTGAGCGTATGAACGAAATCGAAAGAAGACGAACCTTTGCTATTATCTCTCACCCCGATGCCGGTAAGACGACGCTGACGGAAAAGTTGCTGCTTTTCGGCGGACAGATTCAGGTGGCCGGAGCCGTGAAGAACAACAAAATCAAAAAGACCGCGACGAGCGACTGGATGGAAATCGAGAAGCAGCGCGGCATCTCCGTGACGACGTCCGTAATGGAGTTCGACTACGGCGACTACAAGGTGAACATCCTCGATACCCCCGGCCACCAGGACTTTGCCGAGGACACCTTCCGCACGTTGACGGCGGTGGACAGCGCTATCATCGTAGTGGACAGCGCTAAGGGAGTGGAGGCACAGACACGCAAGCTGATGACCGTGTGCCGCATGCGCAAGACGCCCGTTATCATCTTTGTAAACAAGATGGACCGCGAGGGTAAGGACCCGTTCGACCTGCTCGACGAGTTAGAGGAAGAGTTGCAGATCAAGGTGCGTCCGCTTTCCTGGCCTATCAACCAGGGCGCCCGCTTTAAGGGAGTGTACAACATCTATGAGCAGCAGCTCAATCTCTTTGCTCCCGACAAGCAGAAGGTGACGGAGAAAATCACGGTGGATATTCACAGCGCCGACCTGGAGGCGAATGTGGGCGAGGCCGACGCCCGGCAATTGCGCGACGACCTGGAGCTGATTGACGGCGTCTATCCCGCTTTCGACCGCGACAATTATCTGGCGGCCGAGGTCGCTCCCGTGTTCTTCGGTTCCGCCTTGAATAATTTCGGAGTCAAGGAGCTGTTGGATTGCTTCGTACGCATCGCTCCCAGCCCCCAGCCCGTGCAGGCACAGGAACGCCTGGTCCGTCCCGAAGAGCCTAAGTTCACCGGTTTCATCTTTAAGATTACGGCCAACATCGACCCGAACCATCGCTCGTGCGTGGCTTTCTGTAAAGTCTGCAGCGGGAAGTTTGTCCGCAACGCTCCCTATCTGCTCGTGCGCCAAGGCAAGACGTTGCGCTTCAGCTCGCCGACGCAGTTCATGGCCCAGCGGAAGAGTACGATAGACGAGGCCTGGGCGGGCGACATCGTAGGTCTGCCGGCCAGCGGAACGTTTAAGATTGGCGACACCCTGACCGAAGGCGAGGACCTCCATTTCCGCGGCCTCCCGAGCTTCTCCCCCGAGTTGTTCAAGTACATCGAGAACGCCGACCCCATGAAGACGAAGCAACTGCACAAGGGCATCGAGCAACTGATGGACGAAGGCGTGGCGCAGATGTTTATCAACCAGTTCAACGGCCGTACGCTCATCGGCACGGTCGGTCAGCTTCAGTTCGAGGTCATCCAGTACCGTCTCGAGCACGAGTATGGCGCGAAATGCCGTTGGGAGCCTGTCAGCCTGTACAAGGCATGCTGGATTGAGAGCGACGACGAGGAGCAGTTGCAGGCCTTCAAGCGGCGCAAGTACCAGTACATGGCGCGCGACCGCGAGGGCCGCGACGTTTTCCTGGCCGATTCCGCCTACGTCCTGGAGATGGCCCGTCAGGACTTCGAGCACATCCGTTTCCACTTCACCAGTGAGTTCTGAAGCTGGCCGTATGCGGGGAAGCCGCGGGCGAATCCGCGCATTTATTATACATTTGCCACAATCGTTGAAACATATCAAACGCAATGAAAGAAGTAACGTCGGCCGCACCCTACCGTGAGGACATCCGCCGGGCCGTAGAGGTGATGAACCGCGGCGGTGTGATTCTCTATCCCACCGATACGATCTGGGGCCTCGGGTGCGACGCCACCAACGACGAGGCTGTGCGCCGCGTTTTTGCCATCAAGCAGCGCGCCGATGCCAAAGCCTTGATTTCCCTCGTCGACAGTGAGGCGAAGATTGATTTCTACGTCCGCGAGGTGCCGGCCGTAGCGTGGGACCTGATAGAACTGTCGGAACGCCCCCTGACCATTATTTACGCCAATGCGCGCAATCTGGCCCCCAGCGTTCTGGCCGAGGACGGCAGCGCCGGTATACGGGTGACGCGCGAGCCCTTTAGCAAGGAACTCTGTTTCCGTATGCGGCGGGCCATTGTCTCTACGTCGGCCAACGTCAGCGGCCAGCCTTCGCCCGCCTGCTTTGCCGAGATTTCCGAGGAGATTAAGGCCGCCGTGGACTACGTCTGCACGTCACGCCGCAAGGAGAAAGGGCCCGGCCGCGCCTCCTCCATCATCAAGTTGGGGGCCGGGAGCGAGGTGGAGATTATCCGGCGTTGAGGGCCGCGGCCCTGTGGCGGGCGGCGCGGCGTATTGCATTGTAGTTGCTAAAATAGAGAACATGGAACAGGAACAAGTTCGTACGCAAACGTGGGCAGACCGTCTGTCCGCGTTCTGCACCGCCCATCTGAGTCAGCGGCAGTTTATATTATTGTTGAGTTTCATGGTCGGCATCGGGACAGCCCTGGCTGCCCAAATCCTAAAGTGGCTCATACATGAGATAGAGACCATGTTGACGGCCCAGTTCGACATTACCCACGCGAACTGGCTTTTTCTGATTTATCCGGTGATTGGTATCTTTCTCACCGCACTTTTCATCCGGTACATCGTAAGGGACGACATCGGGCACGGCGTGACGAAGATACTCTACGCCATCTCCCGGCGACAGGGCCACATCCGCAGCCACAACTGCTGGTCCAGCGTCATCGCGTCCGCCTTGACCATCGGCTTCGGCGGTTCGGTCGGCGCCGAGTCGCCTATCGTCTTGACCGGCTCCGCCATCGGGTCCGACCTGGGCCGCATTTTCAAGCTGGACCACAAGACGCTGATGCTGCTCATCGGCTGCGGCGCGTCGGGCGCCATAGCCGGCATTTTCAAGGCCCCGATAGCTGGGCTCGTCTTCACGTTGGAGGTCCTCATGATCGACTTGACGATGGCCTCCCTACTGCCTTTGCTCGTCTCGTGCCTGACGGCCACGTGCCTCACCTACGCCCTGACCGGCACGGACCCCGTCTTCGCTTTCACCCTCCTCGACCCCTTCACCGTGTCCCGCGTGCCGAGCACCATCATCCTGGGCGTGTGCTGCGGCCTCCTGTCCCTCTACTTCACGCGAGCCATGAACTCGTTCGAGCAAGTATTCGGCCGGATACGGAACATGTATGCGCGCATCGCCCTCGGCGGTTCCGTACTCGCCCTGCTGATTTACTTTTTTCCGCCCCTGTACGGCGAAGGCTACACCACCATCTCGAGTCTGCTGGCAGGCACGTCGGGCAACGGCGCTGAATCCGTCCTGAACAACTCCATATTCTACGGCCACTCGGAACACATGCTCCTTTACCTGTGCCTCATCCTCGTGTTCAAGGTCTTTGCCACGACGGCAACCAACGGCGGCGGCGGTTGCGGCGGTACCTTCGCGCCGAGCCTTTTCCTGGGCTGCATCGCCGGCTTCGTATTTTCGAGCCTCTGGAACATGTATGAGCCGCTGGGCATCCATGTTCCCGAAACCAATTACTCCCTGCTCGGCATGGCCGGCGTAATGAGCGGCGTGTTCCACGCTCCCCTTACTGGCGTGTTCCTTATAGCCGAGCTGACGGGCGGTTACGATTTGTTCATTCCCTTAATGATTGTGTCCGTCGCCTCCTATCTGACCATCAACACCTTCGAGCCCCACAGCATCTACGCCATGCGTCTGGCCCGCAAGGGTGAGCTCCTGACGCACCACAAGGACCGCTCTATCCTCACCCTTATGTCCCTTGACGCCGTCATCGACAAGGAGCGGCCCCGCCTCTCGCCCTCGATGAACCTGGGCCAGATTGTGCAGATAGTGGCCAAGAGCAAGCGCATCCACTTTGCCGTGACCGACCCTAACGGCCACCTGCTCGGCGTCATCAACCTAAACAGCATCCGTCAGATCATATTCCGCAGCGAACTCTACCGTCAGTTCACGGCCGCCGACCTTATGGAAAAGCCCAAGGTGGTGCTGCGGACGGACGAGCCCATGACGGTTGTGATGGACAAGTTCCAGGATAGCGACGCCGGCACGTTGCCCGTGCTCCAGCCCGATGGCACCTTTGCCGGCTTCATCTCCCGCACCCGCCTCTACACCTCGTACCGTCAAATCATGCTCGATTTCTCGGAAGAGTAGGAGGCGCGGCCTGCGCGCGCCGACGGTCTCCGGCGTTCCGGAGCCGTTTCTCTTTCAGTAAAACTTAGTGTCTATGCCTACGAACCACTCACTCAGAATTGTTTTCATGGGGACTCCCGACTTTGCCGTAGAGAGTCTCCGTCGCCTCGTAGAGGAAGGTTACAACGTCGTCGGGGTCGTCACGATGCCCGATAAGCCCGTCGGCCGCCACCAGACGGTCCTGCAGGCCTCGCCCGTCAAGCGCTATGCCGAGGCCCAGGGCCTGCCCGTCCTCCAGCCCGAAAAGTTGAAGGACCCCGCTTTTCTCGAGCAGCTTCGCGCCTTGCAGGCCGACCTCCAGATAGTCGTCGCGTTCCGCATGTTGCCCGAAGTGGTGTGGGCCATGCCCCCGCTCGGCACGTTCAATCTGCACGCCTCCCTGCTGCCGCAGTATCGCGGCGCGGCGCCTATCAACTGGGCCATCATCAACGGCGAGACGGAGACGGGCATTACGACCTTCTTCCTGCAGCACGAGATAGATACCGGCAACATTATCCGCCAGGTGCGCGTCCCCATTGCCGATACGGACAATGCCGAGGCCGTACACGACCGCCTTATGGTTCGCGGCGCCGCGCTGGTGACCGAAACCGTCGACCTGATTGCCGCGGGCAACGTGGCTACGGTGGCGCAGCAGACCGTGGCCGACGGCGCGGCGCTGCACCCTGCTCCCAAAATTTTCAAGGAAACCTGCCGCATCGATTGGAGCCGCGGCGTGAAGCCGGTCTATGACTTCATCCGCGGCCTGTCGCCCTATCCGGCGGCCTGGACGGAACTGGTGCAGGGCGACAGACGTCAGGTGCTCAAGGTCTATGAAACCAGGAAGGAATTTACGGCCGTGTCCGAACCGGTCGGCACGCTGGTGACCGACGGACGGACCTCGCTGGCCGTAGTCCTCGCGGACGGTTACCTGCATCTCCGTTCGGTCCAGTTGGCCGGCAAGAAGCGGATGCAGGTGGACGACTTCCTGCGAGGCTTCCACGCTGCGGGGCCGCTCCGCGTGGAGTGAGCGGACCGGACCGTGGCTCTCGCTGGCGCCGTCGTTGTGCCGCCCGCGGTTTTCGTAAGGGGCTCCGCGTCCCGATAGTTTTGCGAACTACGGGGCTAAGGGAAATTTTTTCTGGGCTAAGGCTCGTCGCGACGGGCCTTAGCCCCGTTTTTTTGCCGACCGCCGGGCGGCCTCGCCTGCCTTTCCGCCGGCGCGGGGCCGCCCGAGCCGTGGCGGCGGCGTCCGTTGTCGGCCGTTTGCGGACCGGGCCCGCCGAAAAGCCGCGTGTCCGCCTATTTTCTTAGGCTGCGATTCGTCCATTACAGCCTTATTGCGTACCTTTGCTAACGGTCAAACGAAAGAGAAAGTGACGCATTATAAACAGGAAACCATAAAGCCCTACGACGAACAGGGGGCCAAGGGCCACCAGGTGGAGCGGATGTTCGACAACATCGCTCACAGTTACGATTTGCTGAATCATACGTTCTCACTGGGCATAGACCGCTATTGGCGGCGCGCGGCCATCCGTTCGCTCCGCCCGTATCAGCCGCGCGAGATTCTCGACGTGGCCACCGGGACCGGCGACTTCGCCCTGCAGTCCGCCCGCCGCTTGCGCCCCGACCGCATCCTCGGCGTAGACCTCTCGGAGGGCATGCTCGGCGTAGGGCGCGAGAAAGTGGCGCGTGCCGGTCTGTCCGACGTCATCCGGTTCCAGAAGGAAGACTGCCTCCACCTGAGCCTGCCCGACGCCTCGTTCGACGCCGTGACCGTGGCCTACGGGGTGCGCAACTTCGAGGACCTGGACCAGGGCCTGCGCGAGATGTTGCGCGTGTTGCGTCCCGGCGGCCGTCTCGTTATCATCGAACTGACGGCACCGCGGCGCGCCCCGATGCGGCAACTCTTCCATTTTTATTCCCATGTGCTCATGCCCGCCCTGGGTAAGCTGGTCTCGCGCGACAAGAAGGCCTACACTTACCTGCCGGCGACGATGGAGGCCTTTCCCCAGGGCGAGGTGATGCAGGGCATTTTGCAGCGGGCCGGATTTGCCGAAGTGCGTTTCCGCCGCTTCACCTTCGGGCTGAGCACGCTGTACACGGCCTGCCGGCCCCGGGCGGGTGTAGAATCTTAATAAAATTCAGACAGTGAGACTTTACGGTTTGGTGGGCTATCCCTTGGGCCATTCGTTCTCGGCCCGGTTCTTTACGGAGAAATTCCAGCGCGAAGACATCGATGCGGCGTATCGCAATTTCGAGATGCCGGACGTGAGCGGCTTGCGCCGGCTGGTGGCCGACGAGCCCGCACTCTGCGGCTTCAACGTCACGATTCCGCACAAGCAGCACGTCATTCCGCTGCTCGACGGCCTGAGCCCCGAGGCCCGGGCCATAGGGGCGGTCAACGTGGTCCGCATAGAGCGGGCGGGTGGCGAGGTGCGCCTGTTCGGGTACAACTCCGACGTCCTCGGCTTCTCCCGTTCCATCGCGCCCCTCCTGCGGCCGCACCACCGCGCGGCCCTGCTGTTGGGCACGGGCGGAGCCTCGCTGGCCGTGGTCTACGCCTTGCGGCAACTGGGCGTCGAACCGCTCTACGTGAGCCGGACACCGGCCGCCGGGCGCATCACCTACGCCGACCTCAGCCCCGAGGTGATGGCCGCGCACACGGTGATTGTGAACTGTTCGCCGGTCGGCATGTTCCCGCACACGGACGAAGCGCCAGCCATCCCTTATTCCAGCCTGACGCCGGACCATCTGCTTTACGACCTGGTCTACAATCCTACCGAGACCCGGTTCATGCGTCTGGGCGCCGAGCAGGGGGCGGTGGTGAAGAACGGGCTGGAGATGTTGCACCTGCAGGCCCTGGCCAGCTGGGACATCTGGAACGGGCGGCCGCCGTTAGGGGCTGCCTGCGGAACGGAGAAGTCGTGAACACATATATAAGAAGAATGCTGGAGATGAAACGATACATTGCTTTGTGGTGGCTCTTCCTCTGCGCCGTGCTGGCGGCCGGAGCGCGCGGGTGGACGCCCGAAACGCTGCCGATGGTCCACCTGCAGGACGCGCGTCGCTATGTCTGCAACCCGGACGGGGTGCTTTCGCAGGCCGCCGTGGACTCTACCGACGTCCTGCTGGCCCGGCTGGAGCGCGACAAGGGCGTGGAGACGGTGGTCGTAGCCGTGAAGCGCCTCGAAGGGGGCGACCCTTACCGTTTCGGCATGGAGCTGGGGCGGAAATACGGCGTGGGCGACGCGAAACAACGCACCGGACTGATTTTCATTATCGCAACGGAGGACCGCACTTACCAGATACTGACGGGAAACGGCCTGGAGGGAACTTTGCCCGACGCCATTTGCCGGCGGATACAGAACCGCGTCACGGTGCCGGCCCTGAAACGCGGAGACTGGGACGCCGCCGTCGTGCAGTCCATGAAGGTGATAGACGGCTATATCCGCGGCGACGCGTCGCTTCAAGCCCAGGAGGCGGAAGGTTCGGACGTGGATTCCATGATAACCGGAGTGGCCATCGCCATTTTCATCATCTGTCTGCTGGTAGTCTCGTTTTATAAGAGCCTGGCTGCCCGCTATTGCCCGCGTTGCCACCGCCACACGATGCGTGTGGTACGGGAGGAACGCATTACGAGGGGCGACAGCACCTGGATACGCCGTCACTGGCGTTGCCGTCATTGCGGGCACGAAGAAACGACGGCCGACCGCGAACCGCCGCGCGGTGGCGGCCTGCACCACGGCGTGTGGCTGCCGCCCTTCATCATCGGCGGCGGGCGAGGTGGCAGCGGGGGCGGAGGCTTCGGCGGCGGCAGCTTTGGCGGCGGTTCGTTTGGCGGGGGCGGCAGCGGCGGCAGCTTCTGACGCGGTGACGGCCTATTCCCTTACTCGAAATTTTATCCATCCCATAAATTGAACAAAATGAAGAAATCGAAGACTAAGATTGTCCTGGCCATCGTCGGCGTTGTCGTATTGCTGTTGGCCATTGTCAGCGTCCAGTCTTACAACGGACTGGTGTCGAAGGAAGAACAGGTGTCCAAAACGTGGAGCGACGTACAGGCGCAGTATCAGCGCCGCGCCGACCTGGTGCCCAACCTGGTGGCGACGGTCAAGGGATATGCCCAGCACGAACAGGAAACGTTCCAGAGCGTGGTGGACGCCCGGGCCAAAGCCACGCAGCTGAAGGTGGACGCCGAGGACCTGACGCCGGAACGCATGCGCGAGATTCAGGCGGCGCAGGGAGAACTGTCCAGCGCCCTGGGACGCCTCATGGCCATTGCCGAAAACTATCCGCAGCTGAAGGCCAGTGAGAATTTCTCCGAACTCCAGGCCCAGCTCGAAGGAACCGAAAATCGCATCAATGAGAGCCGCCAGCTCTACAACGCGGCCGTAAAGACGTACAACGTCTCTGTGCGCCGCTTCCCTTCCAACATATTCGCGTCGATGTTCGGATTCGAGAAGAAGAGCGCGTTCGAGGCCGAGAGCGGTGCTGCCACAGCCCCGACCGTAGAGTTCTAAGGCCGCAGCCAAGACTGACGGAGCGGGCCCGCCCCGGCCAGAGTGCCGCGGCGGGACAGCTTGTTGTGCGTACGCCCGGACCGCAGAGCGTCGGCCGGCGGACGGGGGTACACCTCTTTTATATAGGCAACAAAAAAACTCCCGCACCGGTGAGGCGCAGGAGTTTTTATAACGTCTGTCGTTGATTTATTTCTTGTTCAAGGCCAAGTCAACGTTTACGGCGCAGGCTACGGAGCAGCCTACCATCGGGTTATTGCCGATGCCCAGGAAACCCATCATCTCAACGTGGGCAGGCACGGAGCTCGAGCCGGCGAACTGGGCGTCGCTGTGCATACGGCCCATCGTGTCCGTCATACCGTAGGAAGCGGGACCGGCAGCCATGTTGTCGGGGTGGAGCGTACGGCCCGTACCACCACCGGAAGCTACGCTGAAGTAGGGCTTACCGGCGAGGATGCGTTCCTTCTTGTACGTACCGGCAACGGGGTGTTGGAAACGCGTCGGATTGGTGGAGTTACCCGTGATGGAAACGTCGACGTCCTCTTTCCACATGATGGCAACGCCCTCACGTACATCGTCGGCGCCGTAGCACTTCACGGCAGCGCGGGGACCGTTGCTGTAGGCCGTCTCTTTCACTACGTGGAGCTCGCTCGTGAAGTAGTCGAACTTGGTCTGTACGTAGGTGAAACCGTTGATACGGCTGATGATCATCGCGGCGTCTTTTCCGAGACCGTTCAGGATGCAGCGGAGCGGCTTGTCGGCGGGACGGGACTTGTTGGCCATTTGGGCAATCTTGATGGCACCTTCGGCGGCTGCGAAGCTCTCGTGGCCGGCGAGGAAGGCGAAGCACTTCGTCTCAGGAGAAAGGAGGCGGGCGGCGAGCTTGCCGTGGCCGAGGCCTACCTTACGGTCGTCGGCAACGGAGCCGGGGATGCAGAAGGACTGGAGACCTTCGCCGATGTACTCGGCAGCCTCAACGGCGTCCTTGGCTTTCTCCTTCAGGGCGATGGCCGTACCTACGACGTAAGCCCACTTGGCATTCTCGAAGCAGATCATCTGGGTCTCTTCGCAAGTCTTATAGGGATCGAGACCGGCAGCGTCGCAAATCTGATTAGCTTCTTCAATATCTTTAATGCCGTGCTTGTTCAGCGTAGCAAGAATTTGCTTGATACGGCGGTCCTGGCTTTCAAATTTTACTTCTCTAATCATGTCTGGGTCCTCCTCTTATTCTTTACGTGGATCAATAGATTTAACAGCGCCGTCCTCAGGCGTCGTGCGGCCGTAGGTACCGGTTACGCTCTTGAGCGCTTCGTCGGCGGGCACACCCTTCTTGACAGCATCCATGAACTTACCCATGTGAACGAACTCGTAGCCACATACTTGGTCGTCCTTGTCGAGGAACATCTTGGTGATGTAGCCTTCGGTGAGCTGCAAGTAGCGCGTGCCTTTCAGCTTCGTACCGTAAAGCGTACCCATCTGACTGACCAGGCCCTTGCCCAGGTCTTCCAGGCCGGCACCGATAATGAGACCGCCCTCGGAGAAGGCGCTCTGCGTACGGCCATAGACAATCTGCAGGAAGAGCTCACGCATTGCCGTGTTGATGGCGTCGCAAACGAGGTCGGTGTTGAGGGCTTCGAGGATGGTCTTGCCCGGCAGAATCTCGCTGGCCATTGCTGCGGAGTGCGTCATGCCGGAGCAGCCGATGGTCTCTACGAGGCACTCTTCGATCACGCCTTCCTTGACGTTGAGCGTCAGTTTGCAGGCCCCTTGCTGGGGAGCGCACCAACCCACACCGTGTGTCAGACCTGAAATGTCTTTGATTTCCTTCGCTTGAACCCATTTGCCTTCTTCGGGAATGGGAGCCGGTCCATGGTTGGGGCCTTTCGCCACGCAACACATGCCTTTGACTTCATGTGAATATTCCATGTCGTTAATGATGAATAAGGTTGAAAAAAGTAGAAATTATTATCTTAAGTCCGTAGAATAGCGGAGCCATGTCACCGCACTCCGTTTCTTCTCTGCAAAGGTAGCACAAAAAGCAGAAATCCGTGCGGTTTTGACGGTAGAATTTGTGTATTTTTTTGCGTATTACGCCGTTGGGTCATTTGCATGGGCAGAGGGCGCACGTCGCTTTTGCCCGTAGGCAGGCGGAGCGTCGGGCGGGGACGGATGTTTTTTCTTCCCTGTTTTCCGCAAGGGTGACGGGCGGCGGTTTCTTTCCTCCATGCGACGCGGCTTAGTACGGCGGACACGGGGCTAAGCCCGGAACGCACGGGGCCAAGCCCAGTTTTTACGGGCCTTAGCCCCGTAGTGAGCGGCCGTATCGGGCTTTGTCCGCAGCAACGGGAGGACGGGAGCCGGATGCGGGGCGAGGAACGCTTTCCGGGCTGCCGGAAAAACAGAAAGTCGGGGCGACGCTTGCGGCATCGTCCCGGCTCTCGTCAGTCATTTTAACGATATTGGTTTACTTAACTTCTATGTGTTGCATTGCTTTCTCCTTCTTTTCCGGAGTGAGTTTCGGCAGAACTACCGTCAGCACGCCGTCGGCAACCTTGGCCTGGATGCCTTCGTGGTCTACGTCCTCCGGCAGAATCAAGGTCTGGTGGAACTTCGTATAGTTGAATTCGCGACGCAGGTAGCGGGTCTGCTTGTTCTCATTTTCCTTCTCCGTCTTCTTCTCCATTTCGATGACCAGGTTGTTATCCTCGTCGATGTGGATATTGAAATCCTCTTTCGTGAGACCCGGGGCGGCCACTTCGACCTGGTAGTCTTCGGGGCTTTCCAAAACATTGATGGCCGGGGTCATGGCGTTGGACTTACGCGTCCAGTCGTTATCGAAAAAGTCGTCGAATACGGAAGGTAACCAACTTTGATTGAATCTTCTAACAGGTGCCATAGTTATAATCTCCTATTTTTATTAGTTTTACGTTTTATGTTTCTGGGTTGTAGGCTTTTCGGAAACCTTACACCCCTTATTGGGCAAAAGCCGTACCGCCGTGCCGAGAACGGCGGGCGCGTATTTCCCGATTTAACGTTACGCAAACAAAAACGGAGATTCCGGCTCTTCTTTTAACCCTGTTTAGCCGTTGGCGCCGAAAGGCAGGCTGACAAAATGTCGGATTCGTGCCGATGTGTCACTTCTGGGCCTCGCCGCCGCGCGGCCTGTTGCTGCGCTGTTCCGGCGTGGTGGTCGTGTTTTCAAAGATTTGCCGCAACACGTCCTGGGTAATCATCAGCGACTCCTCGCCCAGTCCGCGCAGGGCTTCTTTCAGGGTGTGGATGGCCACCTTTTGGGCCCGGCTCTTTATCAGGTGGCCGCGCGGCGTCAGGTGGACCAGGTTGGAGCGCCGGTCGTCGGGGTTGACGCGGCGTTTTACGAGGCCGTTTTCCTCCATGATGTCGACGAGGTGCGACATGGCGGGTTTTTCCTTGTACGTGGCCCGGCAGAGTTGCTGTTGGCTCACGCCGTCTTGTTCCGACAGGTAGAGCAGCACCGTCCACTGTTCCGGCGTCAGGGTCAGACCGGCTTCGGAAAAATGTTTGAGCAGTTTGCGGTAAATGGCTGCGGTCACTTTTCCATTGAGAATGGCGAAAATCAGCTTGAGGTCAAGGTTCAGTTCCATGGGGTAGGGCTTGTATGGGTTAGACGAGGCGGCCGGCGGGCCGTCACGGGGAGGAGAGGCAAAGTTAGTCATTTCAGCGAAATGCGCATACACACCGCGGCACCGACTTCACGCAGCGCCGCTGTGGCACGCTTTTCCCGCGACTCCTATAATATAAATATAAGGAAAATGGCCTGGCTTTTGTCCTATTTGGAATTGAAAAGTGAGAATAAATTTGGCCGTTCATTTTACAAGCACTATCTTTGCACGCCATTAGTATGCAACTAAATCATATCAAAATAATTACGGTTTTAGAAAATGAATATTTCTTTAGAGAAGGCAAGTAATGTCAGCGCTGTCTTGACCGTCAAAATGGAAAAGGCAGACTACGTGGACAATGTCAACAAAGCACTTAAGGAGTTGAGCCACAAAGTGAAGATGCCCGGATTCCGTCCTGGAAAAGTGCCCGTCGGACTGATGCGTAAAATGTACGGTCCGCAGACGAAGGCAGAAGAGGTAAACAAGCTGTTGGGCGAGAAACTCTATGAATATATTCGCGAGAACAAGGTGAACATGCTGGGCGAGCCGCTTCCGAGCGACAAGCAGGCCCCGCAGGATATTGAAGCGCAGGACGACTTTGAGTTTGTGTTCGACATCGCGATAGCCCCCGAGTTCAAAATCGAGTTGAACCAGGACGACCACGTTACCTACTATGACATCGAAATCAGCGAGGAACAAATCGACGAGCAGGTGAAGCAGCTGACGCAGCGCGGCGGTCACCCGGAATCGGTCGACACGTATGCCGACCGCGACGTGCTTCGCGGTACGCTGGCCGAGCTGGACGAGAACGGCCAGGTGAAGGATGGCGGATTGCAGGTAGAGAAGGTCTCCCTCATGCCGACTTACTTCAACAGCGATGAGCAGAAAGCCATCTTTAACGACGCGCAGAAGAATGCCGTGGTTATCTTCAATCCGTCCAAGGCCTATGAAGGCAAGGATGCTGAAGTTGCCTCCCTGCTGAAGGTGAAGCGCGAGGAAGTGGCTGAACACACGGGCGACTTCTCTTTCCAGATTGACGAGATTAGCCGTTTCGTACCCGCTACCCTCAATCAGGAGTTTTTCGACCAGGTGTTCGGCAAGGACGTCGTGAAGAGCGAAGAGGAGTTCCGCAACAAGGTGAAGGAGAGCATTGCCATGCAGCACACGGCCGACAGCGACTACAAATTCCTGCTCGACGCGCGCAGCTATGCAGAGCAGAAAGTGGGCAATCTTGAATTCCCCGACGAACTGCTGAAGAAAATCATGCTGCAGAACAACAAGGAGAAGGACGAGAAATTTGTCGAGGAGAATTATGCCAAAAGCATTGAGGAACTGAAATGGCACCTGATCAAGGAACAGCTCGTGGCTGCTCACCAGATCAAGGTGGAGGACAAGGACCTCAAGGAAATGGCCCTTCAGACGGTTCGTTTCCAGTTCGCCCAGTACGGTATGGTCAACATTCCCGAGGAATACATGGAGCAGTATGCTGGCGAAATGCTGAAGAAGAAGGAGCAGGTCAACATGCTCGTAGACCGCTGCATCGATACGAAACTCGTCGCCGCGCTGAAGGAAAGCGTGACGCTCGACCACAAGGCCGTGTCTGTGGAGGATTTCCGCAAGATGTTCGAGGCCTGATGTAGCGCAACAGGTTTACAGATACAATACCTTACTGCAGAGTGGCTTCCGACAGACATTCATGCAGGATTTCCAATTCGAGACGGGGCTTTCCCCGTCTCAAATTATAAATGAATATGATGGAAGATTTTAGAAAATACGCAACTCGCCATCTGGGCGTGAACTCTATGGTACTGGACGATGTCATAAAGAGCCAGACCCAATATCTGAATCCCTATATTTTGGAGGAACGTCAGCTGAACGTGACGCAAATGGACGTGTTCTCGCGATTGATGATGGACCGCATCATTTTCTTGGGCACTCAGATTGATGACTATACGGCCAATACGTTGCAGGCTCAGTTGCTTTACCTCGATTCCTGCGACCCCGGGAAGGATATTTCCATTTATATCAATTCGCCGGGCGGTTCAGTCTATGCAGGTCTAGGCATTTACGACACGATGCAGTTCATCCAGAGCGACGTGGCTACCATTTGTACCGGCATGGCGGCTTCCATGGCTGCGGTTTTGCTGGTTGCCGGGAAAGAAGGGAAACGTTCCGCACTGACGCACAGCCGCGTGATGATTCATCAGCCGATGGGCGGCGCCCAGGGCCAGGCTTCGGACATAGAAATCACGGCCCGCGAGATTCAGAAGTTGAAGAAGGAGCTTTATACGATTATCGCCGAACATTCGCACACCGACTTCGAGAAAGTGTGGGCAGACTCGGACCGCGACTATTGGATGACCGCAGAAGAGGCGCGGGAGTATGGCATGATTGATAAGGTTTTGACAAGAACGCAGAATGAAAAATAAGAAGACGTGCTCTTTCTGTGGAAGGGATGAAAGCCAGGTGGGATTCCTCATTACGGGGCTCGAGGCAAACATCTGCGACGAATGCGCGGAACAGGCGTACAAAATCGTAGAGCAGGCTACCGCCAATGCCAAAGCCCAGGAAGGACCGGAAACCATCGAGCTGGACAAGGTTCCCAAGCCCAAGGAGATAAAGGCCTATCTCGACCAGTATGTAATAGGTCAGGACGCCGCCAAGCAATTCCTCTCGGTTGCGGTCTATAACCATTACAAACGTCTGGCGCAGAAAAATAAAGCCAACGCAGACGACGTCGAGATAGAAAAGTCGAATATTATCATGGTCGGTTCGACGGGTACCGGAAAGACGCTGCTCGCCCGGACCATAGCCAAGTTGCTCGACGTGCCCTTTACGATTGTGGACGCTACGGTATTCACGGAAGCCGGCTATGTAGGCGAGGACGTGGAGAGCATTCTTTCCCGCCTGCTGCAGGTAGCGGACTTTAATGTGGAGCGTGCCGAACGGGGCATCGTGTTTATTGACGAAATAGACAAGATAGCCCGTAAGAGTGACAACCCCTCCATCACTCGCGACGTGAGTGGCGAGGGAGTTCAGCAGGGTTTGTTGAAATTGCTGGAGGGCTCCGTTGTCAACGTTCCCCCCAAGGGAGGGCGCAAACATCCCGACCAGGATTATGTTCACGTGAACACGAACAACATCCTCTTCATTTGCGGCGGGGCGTTTGACGGCATAGAGAAGAAAATCGCCCAGCGGCTGAATACACACACGGTGGGCTACAACTCCGTGCAGAATGCCATGCGTATCGACCCGAGCAATCTGATGCAGTACATCGAACCGCAGGATTTGAAGTCGTTCGGCCTGATTCCCGAGATCATCGGCCGCTTGCCCGTCCTCACCTATCTGAACCCGCTGGATAAAAAGGCTTTGCGCAATATCCTGACCGAGCCGAAAAATTCCATCATCAAGCAATACGTCAAACTGTTCGAGATGGACGGGGTCAAGTTGAGCTTCTCGCCGGAGGCGTTGGATTACATCGTGGAACAGGCAACCGCCTACAAACTGGGAGCGCGCGGCTTGCGTTCGATAGTGGAGACCATCATGATGGACGCCATGTATGAAGTGCCGTCGTCGGACGTGAAAACGTTTGAGGTGACGCTCGACTATGCCCGTACCCAGTTTGAGAAATCAAACCTGCCGGCACGCCGGCAATCGGCAGACTGAAAAAATCATGTAATTTTTTGCGAAGTGCTTGTGTAATATCGAAACTTGTTTATAACTTTGTTAGGTGATTAGAACGGAACACTTTCTGAGTTCCCGCGCGTAACCGCAGAAAACCTTAGAAGCAAGCGTTATGAACGAGAATTTGAATTTGCACGAGCCTTTGAAAAAATACTTCGGATTTGATAGCTTCAAGAAAAATCAGGAGGCGATAATCCGGAGTCTCTTGGAAGGTAAAAACGTCTTTGTCCTGATGCCGACCGGTGGCGGGAAATCGTTGTGTTACCAGTTGCCTTCGTTGTTGATGGAGGGGACGGCAATCGTGATTTCTCCGTTGATTGCCTTGATGAAGAATCAAGTGGACGCGATGCGTCACATGAGCGAGGAGGACGGTGTGGCACACTTTATTAATTCGTCGCTCAACAAGGCGGCCATTGATAAGGTGAAGAGCGATGTTGTCTCGGGTAAAACGAAATTGCTCTATGTGGCTCCAGAGTCGTTGACCAAAGAGGAAAATGTAGAATTTCTGCGCAGCATCAAAATTTCGTTTTATGCTGTGGACGAGGCGCATTGTATCTCGGAGTGGGGACACGACTTCCGCCCCGAATACCGGAAAATCAGACCTATTATAAATCAGATAGGGAATGCTCCAGTCATTGCGCTGACCGCTACAGCGACGGACAAGGTGCGGGTAGACATTAAGAAAAGTCTGGGGATTCAGGATGCTGTAGAGTTTAAGAGCTCGTTCAATCGTCCCAACCTGTATTACGAGGTACGCCCGAAAACGCGGGACATTGATAAGGAAATCATTAAATTTATCAAGCAGCGACCGGGCAAGAGTGGCATCATTTATTGTCTGAGCCGGAAAAAAGTGGAAGAATTGGCCGAGGTGCTTCGTACGAACGACATTAAGGCTGAAGCTTACCATGCCGGTATGGATACGGCCACCCGTTCCAAAACCCAGGATGATTTCTTGATGGAAAAAATAGACGTCATCGTGGCCACTATTGCCTTTGGCATGGGGATAGACAAGCCCGATGTGCGTTTCGTCATCCATTACGACATTCCCAAGAGTCTGGAGGGGTATTACCAGGAGACGGGACGCGCGGGCCGCGATGGCGGCGAAGGCATCTGCATCGCTTTCTATTCCTATAAGGATCTCCAGAAGTTGGAGAAATTTATGGAAGGCAAGCCTGTTGCAGAGCAAGACATAGGGCGACAGCTCTTGAAGGAGACGGCGGCTTATGCAGAGTCGTCCGTTTGCCGCAGAAAGTTGTTGCTTCATTATTTTGGAGAAGAGTATCCAGAGGATAACTGTGGAAATTGTGATAACTGTTTAAATCCTAAGAAACAGGTGGAGGCTAGTAACTATTTATGTAAAGTACTTGAAGTCATCATTGCGACGAAGGAGAATTTTAGGGATGATTATATCAAGGATATTCTTATAGGTCGTGCTACGGACGAGGTCTGTGCCCATAAACATAACGAACTGGAGGAGTTCGGCTGTGGCGACGATGTCAGCGATAAGATATGGTACGCCGTAATCCGGCAGGCTTTGATAGCCGGTTACTTGAAAAAGGACGTAGACAATTACGGGGTCCTGAAAGTGACGGAGAAAGGTGCCCGCTTTTTGGACAATCCCGTGTCGTTTATGATAGTAGAAGACCGTGACTTTGACGAAGAAGAAACAGCGGTGCCGCTTCAGAGCGGTGCTGCCTGCACGGTAGACCCGGCATTGTATCAAATGCTGAAAGATTTGCGGAAACGCATGAGTAAGGATTTGGACGTGCCCCCTTATGTGATTTTCCAGGACGCTTCCTTGGAGGCCATGGCAACGATCTATCCGCAGACGATTGACGAATTGCAGAATATTCCGGGCGTTGGCGCGGGTAAGGCGAAACGCTACGGGGAGGAATTTTGCAAACTCATCAAACGCCACTGTGAGGAGAACGAAATTGAACGGCCGGAGGATTTGCGTATCCGTACCGTAGCCAACAAGTCGAAGATCAAGGTTAGTATTATTCATAGCATTGACCGCAAGGTGGCGCTGGACGACATCGCTGTAGCCAAGGGCATCGACTTTGATGAGCTCTTGGACGAAATTGAGGCTATTGTCTATTCCGGAACAAAAATCAATATCGATTATTTTATTGACGAAGTGATGGATGAAGACCACGTGAATGATATTTACCAGTATTTCAAGGAATCGGAAACTGATGATTTGGATACTGCCGTAGAAGAGTTGGGCGACGATTATTCTGAAGAGGAAATACGCCTGGTGCGCATCAAATTTATTTCTGAAATGGCTAACTGATTGAGCAAAGCTATGAATACAATGGCAGATTTTGAGACGAAAGGAAAGAAAAGTCTTAATTTTATAGAGCAGATTGTTGCGAACGATGTGAAGGACGGTAAGAACGGCGGTCGCGTGCAGACTCGTTTCCCGCCTGAACCCAACGGCTATCTGCATATCGGACACGCCAAGGCGATTTGCATGGACTTCGGCATTGCCGAGGAATTTGGCGGCGTCTGCAATTTGCGCTTCGACGATACGAACCCACAGAAGGAAGATACGGAGTACGTGGAAGCCATCAAGGAGGATATCCAGTGGTTGGGCTTTCAGTGGGGACATATATACCACGCTTCAGATTATTTCCAGCAACTGTGGGACTTTGCCATACGTCTCATCAAAGAGGGGAAGGCTTATGTAGACGAGCAGACGAGTGAAGAGATTGCTCAACAGAAGGGAACACCGACGCAGCCGGGTGTGGAAAGTCCGTATCGCAACCGGCCGGTGGAGGAGAATTTGCGGCTGTTCGAGAAGATGAATTCCGGGGAAGTACCGGAAGGGGCCATGGTCCTGCGTGCCAAGATTGATATGGCTAATCCGAACATGCACTTCCGCGACCCGGTGATGTACCGTATTATTAATAAGGAGCACCACCGTACGGGTAACCGTTGGAAGGCTTATCCGATGTATGATTTTGCCCATGGCCAGAGCGACTATTTCGAGGGAGTAACCCATTCCCTTTGTACGCTCGAGTTTGTCCCCCATCGCCCTCTGTACGATTATTTCATAGATGAGTTGAAGGAAGGGAAAAACTTGGCGGATAATCGTCCGCGTCAGTACGAGTTCAACCGCCTGAATCTGACCTATACCGTTATGAGTAAGCGCAAGTTGCTTGCTCTCGTCCAGGAACATCTTGTCAACGGGTGGGACGACCCTCGCATGCCGACGATATGCGGACTGCGTCGCCGCGGTTACTCGCCGGAGGCCGTCAGGAAGTTCATTGACATGATTGGCTACACGAAATTCGATGCGCTGAACGATTACGCCATGCTGGAGGCAGCTGCGCGCGAGGACTTGAATAGCCGCGCGCTCCGTGTTTCTGCCGTGCTTCATCCTGTGAAACTCATCGTGACCAATTACCCGGAGGGCCAGACTGAAGAAATGGAGACAGTCAATAATCCCGAAAATCCGGAAGAGGGCACGCATACGATAACGTTTAGTCGCGAACTCTGGATAGAGCGCGAGGACTTTATGGAAGAAGCTCCCAAGAAGTTCTTCCGCATGGTGCCTGGAAAAGAGGTACGTCTCAAGAACGCTTATATTGTCAAGTGCACGGGTTGCAAGAAAAGTGCCGACGGCACGATTGAAGAAATCTATTGTGAATACGACCCGACGAGTCGCAGCGGATTGGAAGGTGCAAATCGTAAGGTGAAAGGTACGTTGCACTGGGTCAGCGTGGCGCACAGCGTTCCGGCTGAGGTTCGGTTGTACGACCGCCTCTTTACCGTGGAGAATCCGTCAGCCGACGAGCGCGACTTCCGGGAATTGCTAAATCCGGACTCGCTTCAGGTGTTAAGCACTTGCTATGTGGAAAAATATGTTGTGGAGCATCGCGAGACGCCGTATCTACAGTTCCAGCGCATCGGCTATTTCACATACGATAAGGACTTTACGCCGGAGCACCCTGTCTTTAACCGGACCGTCAGTCTGAAAGACAGCTGGGCGAAGCATTGAAACAGCGCATCAGCGGCGCCTCGGCGTTTGCTGAATGTATGGTAGAAAATATGTAAGAGACTGTTCCTTCCTGAACGGGGAGGAACAGCTTATTTGTCTTATACGTTAAGGATGGTCTCAAATGGATAGGAAAAAGGACCTCGAGGCTTTGGCAACAGAGTTTGAAAAGAAATGGCGGGCTACCCGACTGCCGGAAATGGACACGTACGACCTGCTGGACCTGATGGATTATTATTCTCGCGCGGGGATGGACTTTGAAGCGGAGTTATGTCGGCGGGCGGCAGAACAGCATGACGCAGACAATCCGGAGGTTATTCTGACTCGTGCCCACTGGGCTGCGGACGACGGAGATTGGTCTACGGCTCGGAAGGAGCGAAAAAAATCGTTCCCTTCCCGCTATGACGATTTGCTTTTCGACGTCGAATATTTCGTCCGTTCCGGCAATTTGTCACGAGCTGACCGGATAGTCCTTGAGAGCCTGCCGTCAGCATACGACCTTCCCGAGTATGATTTCCTGTTTGACTGCGCGGCCCTGTTTCGCGATTTCGGCTATGTGTTTTATGCGCTGAAGTATCTGGCGAAGATTCCCCATAATTATACGGACTTCCAGCAGGTGGAATCCTTGAAAATCGAGTGTTATGGCCTTGTCTGTCAGTATGCGGACGTCCGCAAGTTGTTGAACGACTTGCTGGATGCCAATCCCTTTGATATTGATTTATGGACACAGCTGGCCGGATATTGCTTCCGGGCGGGAGATGCTGCGGCCGCGTTGGATGCCTGTGAGTATGCCTTGGCGATAGGACCGGCTGACGAAGTGACACGATTAAGCCAGTTCATCCGTGCACAGCAGTCAGAAAATATGGATACTATTTTGTCTGGCGCTGTGTTGTCGCAAGATTATCTGACGTGTGAGGATTGTGGCGACGTCCTGTATGCGGACGGTCAATATGATAAAGCGATTTCCTGTTATTCGTATGCAGGGTTGTATTGTCCTCGCGGCCATCGGGACCGGGAGAAAATCGTCTCCCGACTGGCACTTTGCCAGATTCACAGCAAAAAATATGAGGACGCGTACATGCAGGTGGTCTCGCTGAGCGCATTAGGCGGCGAGCATTGGGGCGAGCGCTTAGAGGCCGCTCAGTTATTCCTGGAAGAAGGTCAGGCAGCATACGCGGTGTCGCTGTTACAACTGACTGTCGACAGCCATGAGATGTGTGGCGCCCGCTGCGCTTTGGTCATAGCCTTATTGGCCCACTATGGCTGTTATGAGCCTGCGTTGCAAATCTGGAAATACTTGAAGGAACAGGCGAAGGTCGTGTCGCCTTCCTATCTATCCCTGTTGGATGAGGCCGTAAAGCGGTTGGCACTGTAGGGCTGGGTAGAAAGCGGTGGGTGTGTTTACTCGAGCGGCATCTTTCGGGAACACAGCCTATGATATATTTGCAGATAAAGCCGGAAAAGATACCAGCCCCCTTTCCCGCCAGCTGCGGTGTAGTGGTATAGCAGTCGATAAATAAGTACTGAATGGTTGGTCGGAAGTTCCGCGAGTGCTGCGCGCCGCATTTGTCGGGCCAAATCCTGGCGGTGTTCTCTTTGTACTTGTGCCGCCAGTAGAATCTTGCGGGCAGTGAGCGCTGCGTGTGCGGCTGTCAGTTCGTGCCGATTTTCGCACTGGGCCTGAACGGCCTGTATCGCTTGCCAGATACTTTCAATGCGCCCCGAGAAATTCGTCCCCGTCAGGCTTTCAGCGTGCTGGTAAATGCGGTGGAAGGCCGTGTGTTTCATCCAGATTAAGCGCGGCCGGGCCAGTAGAATGCGTGTGCCCAGTTCCCAGTCGTCCCAGGTGGTCAGGCTTTCGTCCCATCCTCCGATTCTTCGGATAAAGTCTGTTGTCAGCGCGATACTTTGCGTGGACAGCATCCCTGTTAGAATCTGGTCCGAAACACGCGTGGTATAATACACGTTCCTTATTTTCTCCTTTCCGTTAGGGAAAATCATTCTCGTGGCAGCCGCCACAGCGTCGCAGCGTGTGGCCGCGAATATTTCTGCTGCTCGGGTGAGAAAATCAGGCGACATTTCGTCGTCTGAATCAAAGAAATAGGTCCAACGGCCCGTTGCGTGCTTCAGTCCGGTATTTCGGGCAACAGCTGCCCCGCGGCGTCTTTCTTCAAGAATTTTGACGGTAAAATCCGGCGCGTTGTATTTTTCAGCATACGCCTGGCAGATTTTGAGCGAATTGTCGGCCGACAGATTGTCTACGAGTAGAAGTTCTATTGGCCGGTAAGTTTGCTCCCAAACGGATTGTAGGGTTCGGCGTAGGAATTTCTCTCGATTATAGAAGGGTATGATGACGCTGAATACATTCATGGCGTGGTGCGCTTGATAAATCGGATGCCGTCAATGAGATTTCTCAAGATTTTCAGCCGGGGAACCTTCCCTTTCAGGCAGAGGGTATATTTGATGCAGCGCAGTAGCGCACCGATTTCTCCGTGCATGTAGCAAAGCACGGCGCCTTTGGCTCGCTGAACGCCTGGAGACTGGAGAAAATGCGTGCCGGTCGTGTTTTTGTCGGTTTCTACAATCGGGATGGGTAAATACAGTATTTTTAAGCCTCGCAGGTAGGCATCGTGGATGAAAATCTCTTCTTCGCCGCAGGATAAATAGTCGGAGCCCAAGCCGAAGCGTACGTCGAAATGGGGGACCTGCGGGCTGCGACGGAAGGCAATTTCCCAGGAGCAGTAATATACGCCGTAGGGCCGGTTCTCATAAAAGAAAGGTTGAGACGGATAGGGGCGGATGGGGGCCCCGGTAAGGTCCAACCCTTGAAAACAGATGAAGTCGGCTTCGGGGTGTGTGGCAAATGCCTGCAGGATTCGGTCGAAATACTCCATACGGTATTGCGTGTCGTCGTCCGACAGGAGCAGCACGTCGCCCGTCGCATGGGCAAGGGCATTGTTCCGATTGGCTGCTAGCCCCCGCCCTTGCATTTCGACGACGCGGACGTCGTCCCTTTTCCTCAACACTTCCGGAATGTCGTGCGTCTGTATCCGGTCCTGCTGCCACGAAATCAGGTAACGTACGTCCTGACGTTGTGGTAACAGGATGTGCGGCGTTGCCTCGATGCCTTCGTCGATGGTGCAGATGAGTAATTCGAGCGTCTGCATGGGGGTTAGGACGTGCGGCGCATGTATCGGATGCCTTCACTCAGGTGGCGCATCATGGGCCAGAAGTGGCACATCCGTGCGGAGGCCGCCTTTAGGGCGAAGCGGAAGCATATCCACCAGGCGCGTTGGCCATACATATAATAGGTGAAGGCTCCCCGGCTGCGTTGGACGCCGGCGTCTACGTAAATCATGGACTTTTTCAGCATCGTGGAGGTTTCTACCGTTTTGATGGGGAAGTATCGCATTTTAAGTTTGGCCCGGAGAGCGTCTTCCAGCCAGATTTCCTCTTCTCCGCAGGTAAGGAACTTCGTACCGAGGCCAAAGCGCTCGTCGAAACGCACAATGCCCTGCACACTGGAGCGGCGGCACACCATTTCTATCGTAGAGATGGAATACTGGTGGGGCATACATGTGATGTCGAATTCCTCATCGGGGTAGTCCTTTAAGGATTTCCCGGTATAGGTGCTGGCACGGAAGAACGCGACGTCCAGTTCTGGCTGCTGTTGGAAAATGGCAAATACCTTGTCGATGGATTCTGGAATGATGCGCGTGTCGTCGTCGGCAAACATGAACAGTTCCGACGTCGCCTTTTCCATAGCCAGATTGCGGTTGGCGGAGAGCCCTTGTCCGTGGTATTTGTACAGTCGGACGTCTGGGCGGTTCTTGAGCTTCTCCGGTATGAGGTCCAGGTACCGTTCGTCCGTATATTGGTAGGAGATGACGTATTGTACGTCCTGTCGGGGCTCCAATAGTAAGTCATCGATTCGGACGATGCCTTTGTTTAGGGAACAGATAAGAATGTCCAGCGTCATAGTTTGAAATGATTAATGGTTGTGGCTACAAAGTGCGCTTCTTCTTCCGTCATCGCCGGGCTGATGGGCAGGCTGAGCTCTTCGGCGGCCGTTTGTTCCGCATGGGGGAAATGCAGATCGCGGAAGGAGGCGTAGGTGGTTTGTTGGTGGATTGCCAGAGGATAATGTATGAGAGTACCGATGCCTTTGTCGCTCAGGAAGCGTTGCAGGTCGCAGCGATGCGGCGTGGTCAGCGGGTAAACGTGGAATATGCTGGCCTGCGTCTGGCCGGAGTAAGGCTTGCGGACCCACCTGTTTCGGATTTCTTCGTTATAGATTTGGGCTATCGCCTGTCTTTTGCGGTTGTCCTCGTCCAGGTGCGGCAATTTCAAGTTCAGGATGGCGGCCTGTAACTCGTCCAGACGGCTGTTTATCCCCTGAAATTCGTGGTGGTATTTTTTTACGGCGCCGTAGTTGGCCAATGTCCGGATACGTTCCGCCAGTCTGCCGTCGTTTGTCGTTACGGCTCCGCCGTCGCCCAGAGCTCCCAAATTTTTTCCGGGGTAGAAACTGAAGGCAGCGGCGTTGCCCCAGTTCCCGGCCCTCTTTCCGGCCTGCGTGGCGCCGTGTGCCTGTGCGGCGTCCTCAATGATTTTTAGCTGGTACCGCGAGGCGATTTCCGACAACTTCGTCATGTCTGCCATGTGTCCGTAGAGGTGGACGGGGAGCAGTGCGCGGGTATGTGGACCGATGAGCGGTTCTATCTTATCCGGGTCTATTACAAAATCCTCGTCAATATCGCAAAGGACTGGAGTCAATCCCGCACGGTTGACGGCCTCGGCGCTGGCAATGAAGGTCATGGCCGGCACAATCACCTCCGTTTGGTTATCCCAATCCTCCAGTTGCTTCATGGCGGTCAGGATCATGGTCAGCGCGTCCAGCCCGTTTCCCGTACCGACGCAATGCCGGGTCCCGATAAATCGGGCAAAGGCCTGCTCAAATTCTTGGCAGTGCCGGCCGTTGATGTACCAGCCGGAAGCGATTACTTCCTGGACCGCTTGGCTTAGCTGCGGTTCAAAGCAGGCGTTGACAGCTTTCAGGTCGAGGAATGCTACATTCATAGTGCCGACAATTTTTCAAGTTCCATTTCGTACGTATCGTAGCACACGGCCCGACCGCCGAAACCTTCCTTCTGATAGATGAGGCCGTCATTGAGTATCTGGCCTCCGTTTTCAGTCGAGATGCCGAAATCAAAGAAACGTATTCCCGCTTTTCTAACGAATGGAATCAATTTCCCGATGAGCCAGTCGAGGGCCCGGCGCTGCCGCCCTTCTTCACCGGCTTCCATGTATTGTACGTGGAAGACCGTCGGGGTGATGAAGGCCAGACAGCCTGCTACGACGTGCCCGCTGTCTGTGGCGGTGAAAAGCCGGATGTTCTTCGGGAAACGCTGTGCCAGCAAGGTGATTTCCGCTAAAGAATGAACGGGGGACGTGTGGTGTCGTGATGCCAGCACGTCTTCGACGATAGGCCAGAATTCGGGCAATTGCCGCTCCGTGTTTTCTTCTACGCGCAAGTCTTCGCAGGCTTTCTTTTTCAGTTTCCGGTTCCAGAGTTGACTGGAGAGCGGGGAACTTAGGTCCAGCGCCGTGGAAATTGTCCGTTCTGTCAGAGTTGCCTGTGCGCGGAAAAGCCAGTACAAATCTTCTTCGGCAGGATACTGGTGGTAAATGTGCGGTACAGGTTTGTAGCGCAGGGCTTGGAAACCGACGGCTTCGTAATGGTCCGCCGCTGCCGCAAGCGCCTCGCGGGCCTCTTGGACGGAAGCCGAGGGGGAAAGCAGCAGTCCGCCATAGGTCAGTCCGCCGTGCGACTGTATTTCTCTCTTTTCTCGCCTGGCATTGGCCGGCAGGACGGCGCACAAGGTGTCGTCCTCTTTGAAAAAAAGGAGAGAGGCATCTTCAAAGCGATCCTTGTGGTACTCCATGAAATTACGGTCCAACAAAAAGGTGCCGTTGCGCGACGAGCTGACAAAGGCATTCCAGGTGTTGGCCAAATCCGGAGTATAAGGTATCGCTTTCATGGATTCGCAATGTGTATGAAGTCAGAGAAGCTATTGATGTAGCCTTCACGTTCGTAGGGTTGGGAGGCCAGGCACAGGCAGACGCAGTCAGGCGTGAAATCGGAGAAGCTGCACCACACCATCGCCGGTATGAAGAGGGCTGTCCGGGCATTGTCCAGGGTGAACTCTCCCGCCTGTCGGCCGTCGTGTACATGGGCTTTCAGGCTACCACTCAAGGCGATTAGCACTTCGGCACAAGTCCGGTGCGCATGGCAACCCCGCATTTGTCCCGCCGGTACGTGGCGTATCCAGAAGATACGTCTGATGTCGAAGGGGAAGTGTGCCCGGTCGGTTTCCACAACGCCCAGCTCGCCACGCGCATCGTGAAATTCGGGCAAGCTGAATAGTCCGAAAGTGCTCCAGTTATGAAGTGGAATTTCTGTCATGATATTCTTGTTGGCCAACGGTCCAATATACAAAAGTAATAAACTTCTTTGAGCTCCGGGCTTTTTTCCTTTTTATTTCTCCATTTCTGTCCGATATTTCGCACTCGGACTTTTTCTACGGGTGTTCTCGTCGTATGTACTGGCTGACCGGACCGGAGACGGGCTTCAAACATTTGCGCAGGTCCTCCTGGTCCTCTACGCTCAGTCCCTTTGTTGAGATTTGGAACGAAAGTCGGGGCGCCTCCTCCACGTTTTGCCAATGAAATTCAACGGGACACCGTTGTGCCATTTCGCGTAGTTCTTCGCACCGACGCACGCTGAGGCTGTCGGTTGCCGGTTGCCAGAACTCGTGGAAGTCCGGGACGGTCGTTGCCACCGACGGGTCCGCTTTCCAGTCATGGGTGAAGTAATGTATTTCGCTTTCGGCGGCCGGCGTAGAGACCGTATGAATGCAGGCAAACACGGTATCCCCATCCAGGTTCAGGCGCAGCGCCTCCCATTCGCTAATGTCCGTGAGGCGGATGTGCAGATAGTTCTCCGTTTTCTTCAGTAAATAGGAATAGCCGCCGAAGATGTTTTCCCCCTTGGCTTCCATTTGGCTGTTGTACAAGTCCAGCATATCCAGCCGGGGATTGCGCTCGAGGAGCGGCAGTTCGCTTTGCGGTACGCGGACCAGCATAGTGTCCATGCTTTGTGCGTAGGCGAGGCCACTGGAAAGGAACATCAATAAGGTGAGAAGGTAATAGCGTAGGTTCATGGTATGAATTCTGGAAGGGAACTATGGGTTAGGGAATAAGGAAGGCAATTTCTTCCGGGCGGATGCTGACATGCAGCCCAGCGGCGTGCAGGGGACAGAAGCGGCCGTCCAGGCTGAATCCCGCGTGGTCAAGTTTTTGAATTTCTATGCGGTTGCTGCGCCAGACGCTGATGCCTTTGTGGCTCAGGAATCGTCCGGTGAGCAGCAGCCACAGGCCGTGCAGCATCTGCGTGAATTGCGGAGGCGTGACCAGGCTGACGTCCAACTGTCCGTTGTAGGGGACGGCGCTCGGGGTCTGTCCGTAACCGCGGGCGGAACCGATGCAGAGGGTCATTGCCCGGCGTTTGAAGTGGTCGCCGCCTGTGCTGAATTCCAGATTGAAACTCATGCGCTGGAAAATCAGCAG
>OHQT01000243.1_pt1 | contig 32773 bp, 32 predicted proteins | sample 1578221 | NCBI WGS metagenome assembly OHQT01 (sample SAMEA3879547, study PRJEB24766) | human gut metagenome | biome: human-associated habitat; feature: feces | place: USA | collected 1985/1987
CGAATCCTTTTATTGCAAGCTTTAATCCCATTTTACGGCAAACAATTGCCAATTTGTAACGATAAATTGCAGATAACATGGTTGCAAATAAAGGGATAATACAAAACAGAAAAATAAATATTGAAATTGCTGAAACATCTGAGAAGGAAAAGAGAGATGTTGAAATACTAAATCAATATATAAAAGTTGCTGTTGAAAATTATTCAAAAGCGATAAGAGAAAGGATTGTTGAATTTCTTTCAGATTCAAATCTTTATGATCATTATGTCCCGTGGCAGGAAATAGAAGATGTATGTGTTAATGAAAATATTGATTTGTACTATGATGATTTAAATGTTCGACTCACAGAAGTAAATGAGGAATTTATTGAGGCAACTTGCCAAATTGGCATAGCGACCTCTGTGGATGTTGAATATATGGATGAGTCTAATAGTTATTGGGATTCTGAAGAAAAAGAATATCTATTTAAGAACTACGAAACAGCTGAGGTTGAAATTTCCTCCAACATAGAAGTAACCTTGCGAATGGATAGAACAGAGCTCGATATGAGGCAGAATCCGATGTTTGAACTCGTTGAAATAGAATGCACTCCAATAGAAAGCTATATAGATGAAGAATATTAGTATTACTTTCAATTATAAAAGATATTATTCATGAACCAAAATACTGAATACGAACGTTTTACCCAAGAAATATATCAACAATTGGTTGATTCGGATGTCGTGAAGGCAACAACTGTACAACATAATGTTAAATTGATTGGGAGATCAGGACAGAAACATCAGATTGATGTTTACTGGGAGTATGAAATTGCTGGCAATATGCATAAAGTTGCTATTGAATGTAAGAATTATAATAAGTCCGTTCCTCTTTCTGTTGTTCAAGGATTTAAAGGAGTGTTGGATGATTTGAATGGAGTTAATGGTATTATTGTCACAAAGAAAGGTTTTCAGATTGGCGCAAAACAATACGCAAAAGAATGGGGGATATCTCTCAAAGAATTGAGGACTCCAGACCGTGGAGAAACCATTATCGGAGAAATTGAGTTTAATACTTATTGTGAAATTAGGCACACGCTTTATAAACTTGATGAAGAATGGGCTTTACAACACGGGATGGATTTTTCAAGGTATAAGCGAACACTTGACTTGATGAGCTTCAGTAATGACAACAAGTGGAGTAATGCGACACATATTCCTTTGCAGACACTTGATTGCTTTTTGCGAGATTCTGATGGTGAAGAAATAACTTCTCTTGAGAAATTGGAAAAAGAAATTCCAAATTATCCTACGGAAGATTTTCCTTATATTTTCTGTTTTGATAATGCTTATGTGAAAATACAAGGTGATTCTCTTGTGAAGGTATTAGAAGTCAAATATGATTATGAAATTGTTGAGCAGAAGCATATTTCAAAATTAGATGCAGAAGGCTTTGTTCGAGCGATACTGAAAGATGCACAAACGGGAGAAACGACTTTGTTGTAGGCTGTTCCTATTATACTTGGCCGAGACTAATTTTATTATTTTATACCGCAAAAACAGAATTCAGATACCAGAGAACATAACTGAATCCCGTTTTTCATTTACACAAAATTGAGGACCCTGTCTTCGATTGTGTAATGCTATTTCTTTTTATAGTGTTCGTCAATCAATCGGCTTACTTCGTCCATTGAAATGTCTCCTTCGATATGTTTACGAGCAGTTTCGATAAGGAAGTTAGACACGCGCAGATTGTCAACGTCTTGTAATCCTATAGATGTCCTCCATAATTGGGCCCGTTCTCGTTTTTCCAAATCTTCACTATGTAGGTATTCTTCAAATGCGTTCATATAATGTTTTGTTAAATATTATCCACATAAAATCATTCGAAATATTTTCTTAAATAATCGTCCTGATATTCATTAAGCTCTTTGAATTGTGGGTGATGATTAATACCTATTTCTTCAAGGGCATCTAATAATAATTCATCTCCCATATACATTGCTGCTGTTGGAATGAGTTTATAACAGTCGTTATCTGCTTTGAATGGAGTAATCCAACAAGAATTGTCTTCACGAGCACAACTAATATCAACCACTTCAAGTCGAAAGCGTATTTGGTAATGACCTTTACCAATGAGGTAAAGATAACATATATCTCCAACTTGTAGATTTTTGTTTCGAGCCTTTTTCCAGTATGCACATCCCAATGTTTGAATGCTCTTTACATGGTCAATCATGCTCTCTTTTCCCTTTAATAAAAATATTCGTATTGATTTCATAGCTATTAATAATCTATTGTAGTAGTTACACTATGGCATTTATTAGATTTAGAAAGTTTGAATAAATAACATCTTCAGTCAATCCAATATTTGAAATAGCATTGAGAATATTTGAATGTTTATTAAAAGGAGCATCCGTTTCTGTTAAAATTCGATTTAGGGGAATTTTACTTATTATTTTTCTGCCAGAAATAGATGTTGTCATTGCCTCATTGATTGAAAAATAGTAACCGGCATTTATTATTTCATCAATTAGGTTTAAAGGACCACTGTACCAATGAAATATTACATTCTTTGTTCCATATTCCTGTAATAGTTCAAAAACCTCTTTTTCTGCTTTTCTAGAGTGGACACTCACTATTTTATTATCGCCTTTTATATAATTCAACACGCTTCGAAAAGCATATATCTGCTTTTCTTTTGAATCAACATAGTTTTTAGAAAAATCTAAGCCAATTTCGCCAATATATGATGTCTTATTAACTAGTTTGCCAAATGATACCAATTCATCGATTGATTCTTTAGCCAGTTGAGGATGAAAGCCCAAAGCTAATCTTATATGACGGAAATTTTGAACATGAACACACCCCATCTCGAAATGACTTGGCAAATTAGTCATTCCGATGATTATTTCACCTTTCCTTTCCGCATTTTGTATGTACCATTCAGGATTTGGCATCATATCAAAATGGCAATGCGTATCAATTATCATATCCAGCCCATATAGTTATTAATATCAGAATTGCTGTCTGCTTTCAGCATTCTTACCAACTCTTCTCGTGTTCTAACAACCAAATCAACATAATCATCTATGTCTAAAAAGTCGGTCATACCAGCAATGTGCAATTCGCGTTTTATATCATTTCGGGTAAGCTCTTTCTTTAAGAAGTCCAGCATTGCGAAGAAATCTTGCGAAACTCTATCTCCCTTTTTTTTATATAATGTAATGAAGTGATTGCCATATGTTGTATTGTCTATTTCTCCAATTAGAGAAGCTTTTCTATACATACATGGCATGCAGTGTCCGCAATGTGTTGCTTGTCTATTGTCATACATATGTTGATGCATATTACGTTTCCCACATGAATTTGACTCTGTTACTATTTGTAGTAAATAATCTTTATCGGAACAACTTTGTACCATTTCTCCCTTAGTCATTTTTACATAGGGATTGATTAGACATGGCTGCAATCCAAGACTATGAATCAATTTTTGTAGCTGTTTGAGGAAGAGAGGGTGTGTTGTTCTTGTACTACAAGATGCTCTTCTAGAAGGAGATAAAGGGAAGTTCAATGAAACGGAACCATTTTCTGGAATAGTTACATCGCATTGAGCATAAGAAGCTATAATTTGCGCTATCGCTATAAACATTAATGACCTAGAACGACAAGACGTTTCCTCGGAAATACTTGGTTCTATTAAAACCGCTGGCAAATGTAAGTATCTCCCAGCAAATTTCTTTCTAAATCGTAAATCTATTTTTTCTTGGTCGCTTTTAGGACCTGTCATATAACTATCATAATGCGATGCTAAGAAAATCTTACCACTCGGATTATTGGTCATATAGTCAATGGCACCAATTAATGAATCCAACCCTCCTGAAAATAGAGACACTGCTGTTATGTCATCAAAACATTTACTTTGTTCATATCTTATGGATGGAATAGATACTGTTCTCACAAAGCTACAATTCCAGAAATCTCCGGTCAAGAATGATAGCATCTTATTGATAAGTTCGCTATGTTGTAAAAATGACTCATATTCTGGAATACAGATTTCTACGTCAAATTCTCGTGACCACCCATCAACAGAATAACGCTCGCGTTCAACGCTTCTATCAATAGCATAAACTATCGCAGATAGATACAAAAGACTAAAAGAAACATTAGAAGCCTTATCTATAAAGTATGCTAAAGGGTGTAACTGTATAATGGCAGAAGTCCTCTTAATATTCCCGTTTGGCAATGTAATATCTATGCCAATAGTCAATCTTCTATCCTTATTGGATAATGTGTTAATTTTATATGATGTGGTTTTAATCTTCATTGCCTGCTAATATAAAAAGTATTCTATCAAATTCACTCTTAATAAAATTCTTGCCATCCTCCGAATTCCAATTCACAGAAGCTACCGAACGACCATTTTTCCCAGTCTTAATGTCATCAATAATTTGCTCTTTTATTTCCATCATTGTAGCAGACATGGTTTTAGTTCCCTTTTCATGTTCGAGCTTTTCGGCAAAACTTTGAGATAGGTAACTGTAGATATAAACTCCAAAGAATTCATCAAGTAAATCTTTAATATCTTCTGAACCAACAAGGTTATTCATAATTTCCTCAAAGCTTGAAGGGTCATCTCCCATACGGCTCTCCAGAAGATCCATTACATGTTCTAACGCTTCTTTTGCAGCTGTATCATCTAGTCCCGTTACGCCATTATCTATGTATTTCCTAATGACATTAAGCACATCACGACATGACATCCCTTCCAAAGAAGAAACCCCATTTCGTTGAAGCCATGGTATTAATCCGTTACTTGCAATTTCCTGAAATGTACCAACTATCCCGCCTGCAACAACAACACCAGCATGTCCAAATGCACGAGATTGACCATTGCTAACTTTCGTTCTTCCTCCTGATGCCCGAAGTAAATTTCTAACAGCGTGATGATAGTTTTTATTAATTCGCATACCGATTATGCTTTGCCTTTTTGACTTTTGTTGAGAAGTCATATTTGATGGTGGATTATTGTCAAGCATATCCGATTCGGCAACTCCATTGGCAAGTCCTGTTATTGAGGAAGATACACTTCCCCAATTTGGCTGTCCAACAACCCCTAATTTATGTCTGTGCGATGTTCCCATATTTAACTCCTAATTGAATTCATCAATCGGTCATTCCGTTCGATAAGTTTCACTAATTTTTGGTCATTTCCATATTTTTCTAGGATATCTTTGAATTTACTTCCTAATGAAAAAGGTATTTTACTTGTATCTATTCTGGAAAGTATTTCAAGAAAACTGTCATATGCTCCTGTTATGTTGTTCAATATACAATAGTAGTAAACCCCATATGCATTTTTATCAGTCGCTAATGTTAGTAATTTTGCATCTAATAGAGTGAGAATATCTTTTATACCTTCGGATGACATTCCTGAAATTTCTGTATTACAGATATTTTTTCTAATACTATCAGAATTTGCATTGTAAGCCTTGTTGAAAATATTTTTTACAAGTGGCGGAATTAAAGCAATCCCACTCATTTGGTCAACCAAGTTATCACGAGAAACCCAAAATAATTCACGCAAATCTACTTGACTGAACTTAGGTTCTGATGCGAAGATTTGTTTTAGTTCCAAAGAATTCCATTCTTTATAATCACCAAAATCTTTATTTCCTGTATCAACGAGAGTTTCAAGTTCTAAAACTTCTTTTGGAGTGTCATGACTTGACATAGCCCATGAATTCATTTGATTAAAAAGATCTAATGATTTTTGCTCTATAAGCATTAACTTTAGGAGAGCAAATCGGTTTTTCTCATTGTTGAGACCCGACTTAGAGAGAAGATTAAATCTTACTTCAAATGCATTTAAAAACCTCTTTATCAAACGTGGATTCCACCTAAGGGAATTGCCGATTATTGAAGAAAAATGGGAAACGAAGCCTATAGTAGACGATAACTCTTGTGTATTGTCTACCGAAAGAACATTTTTAATATTATCCTATCCATATTTTTCAAATTTGTTTTCACTCACAAATGAGGTGAAATCTTTTTGTACTTTTAAAAAATCTTGTTCATTAAGGGCTGATTGACAAAATAATAATGTTACATATGTCTCAACTTCTTTTGGACTAAGTTTAGGCAAGATGTATGGTAGCTGTATAAATTTTTCCATATATGCCTCGCCAAGATTATCATGATGCCTATCTTCCTTAGATGCTTCTATAATGGTTTTATATTCGCTCTTAATAGCATTTGATACTATATATTGATCCGCAGCTATAACAAATGCAGTCTTTGGTACATTTAGGAATAGCTTAATTGCTTCTAAATTGTCAATGATATGTCGAGGCAAACATCTATCAAGATCATCAATTAGGATGACTATACGCCCTTGTTTACTTTTGTTTATCAGTGCTTCAAAGTCTGTACGAAACTCTCTGACTGCTTTATATTTCTTTTCGTTGTCTTCCGAATTTATAGCATTTTGAAGAAATTCTTCTGCTTTATCTCCAGTTAAAATATCCGTAAGATGCTCTTTGTTTTCTTGAAATACAGAGATTAAAGTTGGTATAATAGATGCACCTCCAGATATTACAGCAGAAGCTACAGGAAGTGCAGCTTTTGTTGTAAACTTCAACATACGCATCCAATTAATGGATTTTTTTAGTTTTACAAAAGCTTCCGTTACAGCATCCATAGCTCCTTTTGCATCGTCTTTGACTTTTGCGAAAAATTTTTCATTACTTTCCAAAGCATCAACTATACCTTGAATAAGAGCCATTTTAGCATCGTCAAAATTCTCAAAAGACCATCCATCAAAATAAACAACTACAGTATCATCGTCTTTTTCTAACTGTTCTTGGAGAATCTTTAGAATGCTTGATTTTCCTGAACCCCAATCACCATATAGCCCGACTGTAATTGGCAGGTTCTTCGGATTGGTTATTACATCTTTAAGCAGTGAAGCGTGTATTGAATAACCTAATAAATCTTTCGATGTTTCTATATCAGACCACATATCTGTAATTATTATATCAAGTGTGTTACATTGATTTTCTTATACTTTTTGCCCATACCCAGTGCAAATGCCATCTGGTCTTTGATGATAAGCTCGCCTTTCTGGAGCCCGGCTATAGCAGTTCGTACTTCTTGCAATTCTTGTCCGCTTACACCGTACAAGTCTTTGATAACCTTATCGTCAATAGTCTGTTGCTTCATTATAAGTGGGTATTGGGCGTTGGCATAGAAATCAAATCCTTTACTTTTGAAGCTACTCATGTTTTGAGTGGCGAGAATGATACTTAATCCTTTATTTCGTCCTACAGCAATCAGGTTTCGCAACGGGCGGTTATCAAAGTCCAACATATAGTGGGCTTCGTCAATGATAGAGAAGTGACGAATTTGCACTACATCATCGTTTGTTGCCTGTTTTTCAAGCTGTTCGTATATATTATTGAGCTTTGAGATGATGAAATAAACAATAGCCTTTGCTATCGGGCCATCTTTAGGGTAACCGTCCATTTTTATGATATAGCAGTCACCAACAAGGTCGGCTTTGTCTTCTTCCTCGAAGATGTTAGCACGCACCAACTGTTTCAATACAGACGAAATGCTGTCGTCCTTTCCGGCATCTGTCATCTTAGCTTGATATTCTTCTAACATCATGTTGAATGTAATGGGTGCGCCTTCTGTTTTCTTGTATGCTTCTACAATGGCTTCACTTAGTCTGTTATTCATATTTGCACTGGCTGATACTCGGTCAATTGAGCATAAAGCCGAAGCCATTTCGGATGAATAAAGATTTATTTCGTTGATAGGGCGGTCTGTGAAATCTTTGAACGGCGTGAATGGTAGAGGATGCTCAATAGGGTCTAAGATGCAACTGCGATCCACATCGAAATGTGTGAGCCAATGATTGTTCTGAATATCGCTAAACTCGCCTTTATAGTCGAAAAGCAGGAAGTTTACTGGGTATTGCGATTCTGACGACAACGCCCTGAATTGCTGCATCAATACAGCCAAGAGGTTGGTTTTTCCCGAACCAGTGGCACCGGCAATAATGATTTGTGAGTTGGTAATGTCTCGGCTGTTGATGTCGAGAGTAGCTTCCATTTCCACATCACCATAGTTGCCGATAATCAAGTTCAGCGCAGGAATATCTTTTACCATTGCCACCTTATTGTTTACTGCATATAAGATGGAATCCAAATTGTTATCAGCCAACAGGTAGTTTCTACCACGCAGCATTTCAGCGGCAATGATGCGAGATAACACGGCATTTTGCGACCAATCTATATTCAGACTGGCGTAGCGCAATTTTAGCAGCGCGGAGTACAAGGTAGATAAATCGTGCATCGTAAAGAAACTCGGAACGATACGTGCCGATGTAGTAGAAAGCTGTATATCCTTGTAATCTTCCTCCTTGCGTTCTGTAGTCAAACTCAAACCAACTATAAAGCAAATACGCATTACTTTGTTTGTGGTCAGACTTGCACGTTTCTCTCTGTCTACGGTGCGCGACAAATTTATCTTACTCTCAATAAGCTCCTTTACTTGACTGATTTCGTTAAGAATCCCCTCCATCTGACGGGTATTTGAAAAGTTTATTATGCTCATAACTGTTTTACTGATTAAGAGGTATTCCAAAATAGCCTTCATCTATAGTCGTATTCTGTTCCTCTACATTACGATGCAGAGTATATGTCTTCGAGATGAATGGCTCCAATTTGATGTAGTCGCTATCCGTGCGTATTTCCGACGTGGTACAGAGCAGAATGGTCTGTTCTGCCAATTGTGGAAAGTATTCTTCCATCAAAGCATCACGGCTTTCATTGTCGAGTACCCCCATCACGGTATCAATCATAACCGGTGGGTTATAGTCGCCAAGGTTGCGTAGCACTTTCAACAGTACTTGTATGAATATCTGTTTGGATGCAGCGTTTAACTGGTTCAGCGATATTTCATTGCCGGCACTATGATAGAGTTTGATATTAAAATTCTCCATGCTGTCCGATAATTCCACACGCCCGACGTGTCCTTTGTATGATACAAGCAGACGGTTGAGTTGCGACTGCATCTCTGTTTCTATCTGTGTTTTTTTCTTCTTCAGCAGATTGTCTGCCACTTTATCGAAGAACGGACGCAACTTAACAAGCGTGTCAAATTTCACATCCGGTTCCTGCTGTATCTGTACATCGAACTGATGAATACGTTTCTCTAAACGTTGAATCTCGTTTTTGAGACTATCTTCTTGCGTTTTCAGCTTATCCACAGAGCGTTTGGCATCTTCATAATTGGCTATTAGTAAACCGTTGCCTCCTGCTTGTGTCTGTTCAAGTGTGCGCTTCTCGGTTCTAAGATTATCCAGATTGGCCAGCTGTATTTCCATGTCCTGTCTTTTGCGGTCAATCGAAACGAATTGGTTGCCATTGCCTTTTTTCGGCAGTTCCCGAAGCGCATCCACCTCGGCAGTGTTCAAGTAGTCGTATGGGTCTTTGGCATTGGTTGTATTCTGCATGGCTACAATATGCGAAATCACGTTTTCTTCATCCACTGCCTGGCTGCATAGCGACAGCTCTTTCAAATAGTCAATGATTTTTGAGGTTACATCACGCAGCGTTTCAATCGGATAGGTACCGGTACTTTGCTTTTGGAGTTGTTCCTTTACTCGTAATATATTATTGATTTCCTGAGAAAGGTTGGATGCCAATTTCGGGAGGAACACATTGATTTCTATGTTGTCAACAAACGCCTTCAAGTTTTCCGCATAGTTTGCAGCATCCTCGGTTATGACTCGTATCTTGCCGTCAACATCTTGTATGCGTTTGCTTAGGTTGGCAGCCTGTTGCGCACCTTCTTTAGCTCGTTGGTATTCATCTTCCACAGATGACATATACTTATACAATCTGTCCTGTTCGGCAAGGCTGGCGTTCAAATCAATTACCAACTGCTCTTTCTGATTGCATAATGAACTATATTCTTTGGCCTCTTTTTCGGCTTCCAATCGCTGCTCTGCCCACTCTTGCTGTAACTTTTCGGCTGCACGTTTCAGTTGCAGATACTTTTTGAAACCAAGTACATTCTCGAAATTGTCGCGTATGGTTTGCTGAAAGACGTTCTTTTTTAGCAACTCGCTCGACTGCATAGCGTCAAACAGAAAATACTGGCTTAACTCCTGCGGAAGGTTGGCTTTGATTATCTTGCTGATTTCCTGTTCGGCACGCACCCGCTCTTTAGGTGCGGTCATAGTGCCATACACATACATATTACCGTTCATATTCAGCGATACGCTTTCAAGTGGACGACCTTGCGGATTGAGTATATAGTTTCTTTTCAGAATATATTTCTGTTGCTGACCAAGCACTTTGCCCACAAAGGTGATTTGCAGACTGATTTCAGGTTTTACTTTATTGACAGCTCCCTGATTGAGCAATTCCATAAAGTGTTCCTTGCTTTCTATTTTCAATCCATACAATGCACCGCTTATGGCTTCAAACAGCGTGGTTTTACCGCCACCGTTTGAACCGCCTATAAGTATGATAGGGCGGTCATCATCTACTGTCAGATCGAGGTCGAGCGACAGGTAGGTCTTAAAGTTGCTTATCTTTATTCTTTGTATGAGCATGGCATAAATTCATTTATTGACGTATTTTCTGTATGGCGTTGCGGATAATCTCTTCCGTATCGCTATCACTCATTTCTATTACATCTACCTTCTTAGCGTGATAGGCTTTCAAGATGTCCTCACTCAGCCAATCAAAATCAATGTCTTCGGTAGCACAAATAGCTTCTATCATTGCAAGGTCGTCCTTGCGGATGCCGTAATGCACAAATTTGGGGTCTATTCCTTTGGCCATAATACTTATGCGTTTTGTGGGTAAAAACAATTCCAGTTCAATGTATCTGTGGTATTTTCGATAGGAAGTGGGGAGTATAGCCAGTTCTCACCTTGTTGTAGGATAATGCCTCCTGACAGCGGAATTTCGTCCGATGTGTTCTCTTTGATGTATTGCAACAATGCGTTGTGCTTGTTGTGCGCAAATGCGTCACTGCCTGCACTTTTAGTGTCGAACAGATAGATATGACCGTTTTTCATACGGATGATAAAGTCCACATAAAACAACGACTTACCATTTTCATTGTCGGCACTGTATTCTATGGCATAATGCTGTTTGCCATTGTCACCATTCTTGTACCACCAATCTATATACTCTTCGTTCTGCTCCAGATAGGCGATGAAGTTCCTTTCCGGATTCGACGCATGGTTGAGCTGGACAAACGGCATAAGTGCATGATTCCGGCTTTCCTCAATATGATTGGTGTCATTGTCATAAGTACGTTCTTCAGGCACCTCCCAATCGTATTTCTTGAATACTCTTTTGGCTGCCGATGCTTTTTTGGCTCTGTCGCGCTGTCGGGCATATTTTTCTAATGCGGTATCTATAATGCGGTCGAACTTAGATTTGTTCAAGTGATATAACACCACTTTCTTTGCATCAGTGTCGAATATACCGAAGAAGTCGGCCAATATTTCAAGCAGATAACTTGCAATCTTGTCGGCACGACCTTTACTCTCGAATAGATGCCCTTTTGTGGCGATGTATGCCATAAACACACGGTCTATCTCGGTGGCTTTTCTTGCATATTTTACGGTATCAACTTCCAATATCTGTTCCTCGTTCTGGAAATGCACGTCTTGCGGTATCTCGATGTTGATGTTTTTGACATCAAGGCGCAAAGAGTTGGCTACCTTTTTTCTGTTTTCATTGATTTGTAGGTCGTCGGTTTCTGGTAATGTTGTGCTTTCATCATTCGCATTATCCAACTTGGCCAATTCCTCTAACGAAAACAGTAACTTGCCTTCTGCGAAGTCCCAAAAATGGCGAGCTTCATCATAGAGTACTTTGCGAAAGTCAGGACCCAAATAGTTACGTTCAATATTGGGGCGTTCAGAATAGCAGGCCGGTAACCATACGTTTTTCAAATTCTCGCGTCGGTATGCTGTAACGGTGTTGTTCAGGATATAGTCGGCATCGGCTGTAACTATTTGTATCTTGTCTTTGGCAATGTCAGTAAACACATATCCCACATTAAGCATCTCTTTGGGATAATGCTTCTGTTCAGGCATACGCATGATACGGCCAACGGTCTGTATAGTGAACTGGTCGCTTTGCAGCTTACGGAATATAAGCAGAACGGCAGCGCGAGGGCAGTCCCAACCCAAAGCGATGGCTTCTTTGAAAAGCAGAACCTCGGTCAGATTGTCGGGTTTCTCCAAATCGGTCAGATTTTCTTTTTCGTTTGCCAGCCATATCGCCAGACGGTGGTTGTCGGTAGTAATGCCGCACATCACTTCAAGATACTTCTTTACCTGATCGGCTATGGCAGTATCTTCCGCCGTCATATTTTCCTTGGTGTCATTAGGCAACTGAATGAGTAGGAGAGGATTTATTCTTGTACCTACTGCCTTATACGCTTCGGCTATTTGGTTGCGTTTATCCAAAGCCGCTTTGATGAGGTTAGCATTGAGTTCCAGCTCATCGCTGAAATTCAGTTCTATCTCAGGATTGAGCACCACCTCTTTCTTAATCATTTCGGCGGCTATCACATCCTGACGATACACCGTTACTTTCTCTTTTGGATTGGCGGTTTTAGGTGTGGCAGAGATGCGTATCTCTACGGCAGGATTGATTCTGTCAAGCACAGCGGAAGATTTGTCGGCTGTCTTCGACCAGAACATATGTTCCTCGTCGATGATGGCTACAATGGGCAACCCGAACTCATCTTTTGTTTTGTCGGTTATTTCGTAAAGCGAGAGTGAACAGTCGCCTTCGCGCACCATTACGTTACTCTCTTTGTTCACACTTTCCCAGTTCACGAAAAGTATTTCACCGGGTCGGATGCCCTCGTTCTGGTCCAATTCATCAAACATCACCGGGCGCAGTGTGCGTGTCTCCTCAAAAGCCTCTTTCAGTTTTTCGTAACTCTGTATGTGCAACTTGCGTGGGGCAAACCATATAAATGCCACTTCCTGATAACGACTGTCACCACGGTCGTGCAGTTCATCCATCAGACCAGCAAGCATCAGACATGCCATTACGGTTTTTCCGGCACCTGTCGTTGCCTCAAACACCATTTTATTGCGCTGTCCGCCGGCATTTAACAGACGGATAGTCTTGTCAATCAGTTCGGTTACTGCTCTCTGTTGATATTCTAAATTCTTCATTGCTTCTCGTCTTTTTTGTTACCATGACTTTTGCTCTCAATCTCTTTCATTTCCAGTAGAAAACGGTCGTAGTCCGATAAAAACAATTGATCTTGTATGATTCTATATTTCTCGAATTCCGTTTCAGCATGCAATCGTGCTATTTCGGCACTTACACGTCCGGCATCTTTCAGCAGACCGTATTCAAAGAGATTAATAAAATTGTTCAAGCGTTGCTCCCAGTCGGCCATTGTCAACGGAATGTGGCGCAGGGTCATTGTTTCAGCAAAATCAAGATAAGCTGTAACCATACGTTCCAATTGTCCCATTTCGGTATCTGAAAGATAGTTTTTTGCTATCACCACATCGCTTTTCTTGATTTTGCCATAGGGAGCATCTGCCCAAGTGGTCAGCCCCATATGCTCTTTGTCAGCATCTGCCCGTTCCACAATGAGTTCGGCTGCTGTATGACCATGGACGGCAAAGTGCATCTTGTTCTGAACGGTAGCATAAAAACGACGGGTGGCCAATGCTGTCTTGTCGTAGTCTATGGCGGTAGCGTACAAGTCGGTTATCTTTTGATAGAACAGGCGTTCGCTGATGCGTATCTCACGGATGCGTTCCAACTGTTCGTCGAAATACTTGTCTGTTAGGAAAGTTCCGCGTTTAAGTCTTTCCGAATCCATTACCCAGCCTTTGATGGTGTACTCCTTAGCTATGCCATTTACCCATTTTCTGAACTGTACGGCTTTTTCGGAATTTACTTTGAAGCCAACAGCAATAATCATCTCCAATGAATAGTGGTTCGTGGTGTATTGTTTGCCATCAGGGGCAGTTATTCGAAATTTTCGAATAACTGCCGTTTCCTGCAATTCGCTGTCAGAGAATATTTTCTTGATGTGATAGTTGATGGTGTGTACTTCTACACCGTATAGCATTGCCATCAGCTTCTGTGTGAGCCAGATGTTTTCGTCTTCATAGCGCATCTCTATCTGCTGCTCGTCATTACCCACGGATGCTACATAGTTCAGGTATTCGGCTGCACTGCTGCGTACCGTTACCTGTTCTTTCTTCTTTTTGTTTTTGCCTTGTTCGCTCATTGCAGCTCCTCCTCATTGTCAAAGTTAAGTGTTCCGTCTGTCACATTTGCTTGTCCGGTGGCTTTCGTCTCGTCAGCACCGACGAACTCGTCTTTTTTCTTGGGTAGTATGCGGCGGTAGGCGTTGTATATGGCTTGTGGCAGGGCGCAGAGTTGCACGCGGTCTTGCACCTCTTCAAACTCTCCTTCCCACGGGTCTTCACTGGGCGAGAATACATACACAAGCATCTTGCCCTCGTAGTCAGTCTTCTGAATCAGTTCGACTAACTGTTGTACGGCTTCTTCGCGGTAAATTACCATCATGCGCTTGCGTCCGTTGTCGAAGTAGCGGAACACATTTTTGTATGTCGGCTGCTCTCCAAACTTGGGCTGTTCGGTATAGAGGTCTTCCTTGATGCAGAGCATATCGGTGGAGAGGCTCATCAACTGGCGCATATTCTTCATCGAGCGGCTTCTGCCCACAAAACTTGTGCGGTAGTAGCGCAGGGTGTTGTTTTTCAGCCCCGGCACTTCTTCGCCTCTTGGGGTGGTGTAACCATTAATTACTCGCTTGTTTCGCTTGTAGGTTACTTCTTCGCAAATGTTGTTTTCGTTGTTCGTAACGAGGATACACTTGCGATGACCGCTATCCTCTGCATTGAGCTGCATAGTGGCGTGAAGGGTAGTCCCGCTACCTGCGAAAAAGTCGAGGATAATCTCCGAATTAGGTAATACATTTTTAAGTAAATATTTTGCGACTGCTAATGTTTTAGGGTACTCAAAATCAATTCCCAACTCTTTGAATAGTTTATCATTACTTGTTCCATCATTGATTATTGATGGAGTATTTTCTAGTAAATTTTCTTTTAGAAGATATTTATTTCTTGGTTGATTATTCCCTTTCCTTCCTGTAGTGAATACTATCTGCCCTTTGACGACCATATTGGGTAATAACTCTACTGGTTCATTAGTTCCCAACATATTACTAAAAGTCGTACTTGGATATCTCCACCCCTTATCAGGAACTGGACATTTTTCTCCATTTATGGGATGAATTAACGGAATGAAATAATCACTATTGGGAGTTTCTTTATTTGGCCATGCCATAGATACAGTTTGGAATGCATCTCCATTTTCATCAATGTATTGATATGCCTTTTCTCCTTCAGAAAAATCACTTCTTTTGAGCCAAGCTTGAAATTCTTTATTGATTAGCTGTAAATCGTATGTTACATAAAAATCTTTAAGAACGTCTTCTGAATATTCAAAAGGAGAAATTACAGTTTTAACATCTTCGGGAATTATCGTTTTTCCTATTTTAGAGAATAAGCTTTTTGCTTTATTGATGATTTTTAAAGCATTTGGTTTCTCTCTCATAAGGTGATTTGGAGAGGAATTGAATGCTTCCTTGTTTTTGCAATATAGAAGGATGTATTCATGCTGAATGGCTACTGCATTTGCATCTCCTTTGGGATTAAGTTTATTCCATATTATTTGTCCGAGACAATTATCTCTTGTGAAAATCTCGGTTTCCAATAGTATATTTAATGCATCAAATTCATGTTCATCAATATGAACGATCATTACTCCATCATTTTTTAAGAGAGATTTCGCTATTGATAATCTCTTCTTCATAAATGAAAGCCAAAGAGAATGTCTAAAAGGATTCTCTTTATCCACATAATCATCGTTATACTTAAAATCTTTTTCACCTCTATTATATGGAGGGTCAATATAAATCACATCAATCTTACCCTCGTGCGTATAGGTAAGAGCGGTAAGGGCTTCGAGGTTGTCGCCCTCGATAAGGATATGGTTGGGCGCATCGGCTTCGGTGCTGATGAGAGCCTTTGCGGTGTCTTCCACCAATACAGGCAGCTCCTCGCGTAGGCGTTCTTCTACATCTTCCGGCTTATCCTCCCACACCAAACCGTATTTCTTTTGTTTGCGTAACAATCCCAACAGTTCCGACTTCTCTTCATTAGTCAAACCGTCAAGCTGCAATATCTTGTTATATAATTCTTTTTTGTTCATTATCTATCTGAGTGATTAAAGGTTAGTGTGTTATTTTACAAGACGTACTGTTTGAATAGTCTCGTCCAAAGAGGAGTTCAGTAATTCCTTGACATCGACTTCGAGAACATTGGCAATCTGCAACAACGTTTCCAATCCCGGTTGCGAAGTGTTGGTACACCATTTCGACACCGTAGCCGGGTCTTTTCCCAACTGTGCAGCTAACCATTTGTTCGTCCGTTTTTTCTCTACAAGAACCACCTTAATCCGATTTATATCCTTTGTATCTTCCATTTTGAATATGATTACTCGTTTAGATTGCAAATATACGAAATATATCCAAACCAATCATCATTCAAATAAGATAATTTGCCATCAAAATTGCGAATAGGTTCAATTTTCTTGCTATTTATGATAATTGGACCAGTAAAAAGAACTATCTTTGCACTCTTCAATCACAAACAAGAACTTGGTTTATTGATCAATATGGAACTACACACATTAGACGATTTATATGAGGACTTTGAAATAGGCCGTTGGAAAGTCCGAAAGTTTGTTTTGCCAAATGCATCCGATTACCTTTGGGACATAGAGAATATTACATGGGCTCAAACCGGATTAATCGATGCTTGGGAGGCGAATAGATTCTTTGATGAAGCTTCTCAAATGATAGCCAATTCTATATTCCTTTTTCAAAAGGGATTTTTTGATACAGCATTTTATTCGCTACGCCAATCTATTGAGATTTCACTCGGCACACTGTATCTTACAGCAAATCCCGAAAAGATGAAAGAGTGGGAAAAATTAGAGCCGGGTTTTGAATCTGGAAAGATGGCCAAATATCTACAAAAACACGAACCTGTCTTCAAAGAATTAAAAACTAAAATGTCTGCTTTCTTTGAAAACATACGTGATGCTCAGAAAAAGACAAATAAATATGTGCATAAACAAGGCTATTCATCCTTTTATACCACACAAAGATATTCCTGGTCGGATCACCGCGAAGATAAGGTCTATCTCAAAATAGTTGCAGATTTTGAAGAGACTTTAAAAGTGGCAATTGGTGCCGTTGCCATGTATCGTTTGGCAATAGACCCTTTACCCGTTATACTAATGGATGAAGATATGATTATGCGTTCCGGCGATTTTGTTACAGAGCCATATTCAGAAGAATTTGTAGATAAATATATCGGTTTGAAAAATATCGAATTATATAAACAAACTGATATTTATCAAGAATTTAAAGAGAGTATAATGTCTCATGAAAAACAAAATGAAGCTGTATTCGACATTATCCATTGGCAAATAATAGACAGAAGCAAATTCGAAGATATAACCAAACAAATGCATTTACTGTCATATATGGATAGATTAGCAGTGGTTATTATGATGGCATCTACAAAAATTCCGCAAGTGTATATTGAAGGTTGCTTCCATTACACTTCTGATGTTAAGGCAACACATTCGGATACGGTTATTGGTGCTTCATATTATGAAGATTTCTTCGCTAATAAAGGTAATAACAATTTTAATGTTCCTTTCAAAGATGGCTCGTATATTTCTAGAATCAAGATAAATGGTGAGTTTTCGTATATTGAATCTAATGGACCCTTTGATAATATGGAAATAGGCGTACTAAATCACATTGCGAAAACATTTGAAGATGCATACATTGCACAAGAGAAACAGTTAAAGAGCTGGCTGGAAGAGCAAAAAAAATAATAGAGGACACAAATGATAAATTATATATGAATCAAAATGAGATCATCGTTAGCATAACGATAATCCTGTAACCATCGTAACTGTTACGGCGGTTACAGGATTGTTATAGTCTCTGATATGACCAAGCAAATGCCAATGATAATTGATTTTGATAATTAATTTCTAAAGATTCGGTAACTTTCAATTATGTCCATTTATCCAAAATCTTCGGTACGATTATAGCCATGACAGTCCCCGAAATTGCAATAAGGGCACAGATGGCAACAGCTTTACAAATCAGGTTTGAATGGAATATTTCGGTGTTTGCCACTATCATGCTGACGAAAAAAGAAGATAGGGCTACCAGTATTATAACAATGATATAAAATGTGGTAGCCGTAATTGGGATGGCATTGCCGGATTTTTTCATTCTTTGCTCGGCTTCTTTGCATTTGCTCTCGATCTGACTGAGAAAATCGCAAAGAAGTCTTGCCCCAAATTCTACTGCTAACTTCTGCATTTCTGAAGAGATGATAGGCTTACACTCTCGGATAGAGCCGGATAGATTTTCAACTTCCGTTCTCAACTTGAACACGTTGTCGTTCAGTTTGGCAAGTTCTTGTGCATTGATATCGAGTAGGCGGTTTTCTTCCTCCAAAGACTCATTCTTTGGATTGGACTTTATGGCTTCCGCTTCGGCCATTTCTGCGGAAAAGTCGAATTTCTTTTTCATTTGATTATCGTTTTAATCCTGATTTTGGTTTCTTTCCGAGCAGACGACTGGCAGCATGAGCGCATCTGCGTGCCCATTGCAAATCGTCTTCGTCCTTATCTCGCCATGGCAAATTACTTTGTGAACCTCCACCACCACTTCCGGTGGCAACATTTGGCGTTTCAAGCAGTCCGACAAAAATAGCTACAGCCATATCGGTAAGTTCCTGACAGTTCTCAGTATCTCTGTAGTCAAACTCATCGTTGAAATATTCAAGCACTTTTTCCGGAATATAGAACCGATGTTCCTTATCGTCATGATTAAGCGTATAGGAAATAGTATCGGGATGATAAGTGCTATATCTGGAATGCTCTGCGGATGCTGACGATTTGAGATTCTGCTCCGTTTGAGTTTCCTTAGGCTGATTGCTAACAGCGGTAACTTGCGGCTTATGATGCAGTTTATCCCATGTTTTAGGAAGTTTTGAAATCATCAGATTCCGGGCAATTCCTAATTCGGAAGCCTTGTATTTGGTATTACCGTTTACAAGTGCGTAGCCCCTGATAACGTGTTGCGCATCCTTTCTTTCGTGTACAGAGTAACCTTTTCTTGTGAGGGCATTTTTATATTCTTCCCAAGACCATTCAGGCATTGACCTCAGCGCATCCATGCAATCGCGATTTACTTGATGGATATTGGTGTATCGGATTTGTACAGCAGTAGTCCAACCCCGTTTCTTTGCTATTCGTTCGGCTGCACGCTGCGCACGAAGATGAATGTTGTGGTCGTTGTTGATGTTACCGTCTTCATCCAAACGGCAGACAGCAGCATGAAGATGGGGAACTTCGCCATCGGATTCCTTATGTAGCCAGACCGTGTATTTGCTGTTAGCCAGATTGGTTTGGCAGGAGCGGACTTTTCCGTCCTTGCCGGTAAACACTTGTTTGTCAAACTCCGCAGCGAAATCCTGCCAGAGCTTTTGCCAGTCTTCGATGTCGAAGAAACGGGTGTGTTCGGCAGAGGGGCTTAGCTCGACTCTGATGACCGAGTTCTTGATGGGTTTGAAACGTGATAAGGTCAGTTGCATGGAGTTCCATATCCCCAGAGTGTCCGGTTGCGATGGCATCAGATTGTCTAATACCCGATGGATTTTCTCTGGATGTTTTTTGTTCAGAGATTCGCCGGTAATATAACGGATGGCGTTTATGCCGTGCGATATTGCTTTAGCTTTTGCTATCATACTTCTTCGGATTTTTCGTTGGACGGAATTTTGTTTCTCTCTTTTACGGCATTGAGAAATTGGCAGACGCTTTCAGCAATATTGCCAAGCTCTTTGAGCCAGCCTACCATGAACGGCGCCTGATTGAACAATATCATTCGTTGCTTTGTGGACATTCCACGAAGTGCAGAAGTGTATTTTACAAGGTCTGACCGACAGTTATCCAGATTCTGCAACAGGTCTGTTTCTTCTTTTGTGAGCCTCGGTCTGGGGCGGTAGTTGTATGCGCAGGCAAGCAAGTAATCACTTACCGTCATACCGCATTGCTCAGCCTGTGACTTTATATACTCCTTTTGGCTTGGAGTTACTTTTGCTCCGATAAAGACGGATCTTGTCTCTTTTTTCTCCTCTGGAGATTGTGTCTGTTCCTCAATATTTTGTTCCATATAAATCATTGTTATAATAGTGAATAGGTGCGAGCTTGCGAGTACCGCACCGGCGAGGGAACTGAACAGGCGAGAGCGCCAATGTACAACCGTAACGCAGTGAGGTTATACCTTGGCATATCTCGCAACAGTTACCTGTTGATGCTTCACGGCAAGCCGTATAGGATGTACATACAGAATTGGCAGCTGGATTGGAATCAGAATTTGACATACCCTACTATAAAAGGGTAGGGAATGAAACCGCATACTGCAATCCTTGACCACTTTGCTTTATTCCTATATATACGCCCCCTGTACTAAAGTAAAGTTCTACGGTTATGCTGATTGCATCAAGATTAATAATGGTAGTCAGGATTGAATTGGTATTCTTTTCCTTTTTTTATCACCATCCGTTTATTGCCGAGAAAGGTAGCTACTTTGACCGCTTTGTTATGACCGAGTTTTACGCCTTGTAACCCATAGCCGTCTTTCAGTCGCTCCAGATAGTTGTCGTAACCGGTAATATTGCCATCGGCAAAAATGGCATCCAACGCAGCACGATGTATGCTCTCCGGGATTTCCTTGTATGGCTCAAAAGGTTCTTTGGTCGGTCGTCCGAGTTTCTTTTCTTTGGATATATAGGATTCCACTAGTTCAGGCAAGGCACATTCGTTTATGCGGAAAGCGAAAGGTTCAAACTCCCGGTCTCGGATATGAATGACTTCGACACAACTGATAGTTTTATCATCTTTATCCACTTCCACCTGCATGATGGTTTCCGCTTTGTTGTTGAGTTCCGTGCCAATGTGACCACGGGCATGTTCATCATTCTTGTTCTGATGCAGGATGGTGTGGATATGAATCTGACGGTCGTCAGTCCACTGCATGAATTTGGAGATTATATTGGTGGCTTCATTCGGAGAATTGATGTCATACATAAAATCCCTGATGCCATCTATAATGACCAGACCCAAATTCGGAATTGTGCCAATAGCCTGTTCGACTATTGCAAGTCTCATTTCGGGAGAATATTTCCGCAGACCTAACATAATCAGATTGTCAGAATCGGCATCCTTTGGTAGCCCTGCCAAATATAAAATGCGTTGTAGCACCTTTTGGCAATGAGGTTCTCCTTGTTCGGTGTCGATATACAATATCGTCCGTTTATTTTCCGGAAACGATGAACGGTAATGGAGTACAGTGCTATTGGCCAATGCGGAAGCGGCAATGGCTGAAACATTGAATGTCTTCTTGCTCTTGGCTTTACCGATGGATGCACTGAAGTTACCCAATGTTCCGATAATGGAGTCGTCCACCATCAGCACTACAGGCGACTGTTCGTATGTGTTGGTTACACTCACTGTAGCCTCCTTTATGTAAATAGCTAGTTCCTCAGCAGATGGGATGTTATTGTTCGTCTTCTCCATAGCCTACCAGTTTTTAGAGTTTGGTTTACGGCGATGGGAAGCGAGCAGTGCATCATTCTCTTCCTCGAAACTTTGCGGAACGGCGGTCTTACGGGATGATTCTAACCATTTATCCAGCTCATCACGATAGATGTAGAGGTGCTTGCCTTGTTTTATAACCGGAATATCATCCTTTTTGACCTTGTAATAAAAGGTCGATAGCGGCATTTTGAGATAGGCGCAAGCCTCCTGCACGGTCATTGGGACGTGCGTGTTCTCCTTGACTTCGTTCTGCTTGGAAAGTTTTTCGGTCAGCAGACTTTCCATACTTGCGATTCGGTCGCATAACTCTCCCAGTACTTCGGGAAGGTCATTGAATGTGAATTGATTCTTAGACATGATTCAACTATTTTATTTGTTAAACATGCTGCAAACCAACACAATGATACTATGCAGACCTTCGTCATCAGGGAGTAATTTTTCAGTCAGCGACGGAATCATTTCAGTCGGTCAAAACCGCTGTCTCGTCGTCTGTTTTTTTAAGGCAATTGAAATAATACTCTCCTTTTAGGGGAATGTCAAGTGGAATTTTACAAATACCTGTAGTCCGTAGATTTTTTGATAGATAAAATAGAGTGGCATTTTTCAATTCGTGTGGGAATATGGTTTTTATGAATTCTGCGCATTTTTCCACCGAGATATTCAACCTTATGCCGATATTCCATACAAAATGCCGTATATCGAGAGTGTTTAATGGGTTGTCGTATTTGGAACGTATGGGCTTGTATAAATCACATTGCCCATGGGCAAAGCACTTTATGTTTTCGTGAAGTGTAATAAGGTCATCTTTTGAAAGAAATTCAGCCATACTATATGTGGTATATTCGTGCATGACACGCATAATGTCAGCTTGCTGCTCTGCCTTTTCCCGTTCTATTTCAGCTATGCGTTCGTCATAACCATCTGTGTAATCATTCTTTGCTGCCGACATTTCTATAACCTCTACTTCCGGGGTAATGGCATCAGATGGCTGCTTGATTTCAAGTGGGATGGACTCTTTTTGCTTGCCAAAAGAAATACATACGTTATTCTTGATAAGGTAGCGATAGAAAAATCTTTGAGAGAACGCGCATGAAAGAATTAAGAACACAATGGTCAATATAATAGGTGTGGTATATTCCATCAGGTCTATTTGATGGCAGCTATAAAGATAAGTGGCGATTACCGAGTATGAAGTAACGCTTACAGCAAGTATGAAACTTGCCTTTTTCCTGTGAATTTGAATACTATCTGTCATAATCTATTGTTGTTTGGATGAAATGATAGTGCAAAGTTATAAGCACATTTCCAGATAGTTATAAATAAGTGCAGTAAATCGGTCAATTTTTAAGAAAATATAGGCTTAGAGTATGATAATCCATCGTAAATCATACTCTAAGCCTATGTAATGGAGCAAAATAGGGGAGTTCACCCCTTGCGTATCAGAGTGATTTTCTTGCTGGCTTCACGCTTGTTGCTGTCCACGACTTTCATGTAACGCATCGTGGTGATGATGCTTTTGTGCGCCATTATGCTTTGTATGGTACGGATGTCTGTACCGGCAGCCCCTTGAAGGGTTGCGAATGTTCTCCGATATGAATGGAATGTTATGTTTTTGGTTATTCCGGCAGAACGAATCCACTCTTTCATTGGCATTTGTGTCCAACTACGCATAAGTCCCTTGAATACCAGACCTTTCTTATCAGAACTATATCCTATCAGCCCTAATGCCTCCTCGCTGATGGGAATGATGTCTTCCGCTTTGTTTTTCTGTGTGATGATATGCACACATTTCCCTCCGGCAGAGTAGTCCACTATGTCTTCCCAACGTAGGGCGAGGATATCGCTGATGCGCAAACTAGTCATACAGGAAAACAGCGATGCGATTTTCACAATAGGCTTTTTACATGGCGTTTCAGCTAACTGGTACAATTCTTCAACAGATAAAGCTTCTTTCATAGTGTCTTCTGTTTCAATCTTTTCCAAGAAGTCATTGACATTTGTCTTAATCAGTCCATTGCGATAGAGAATTTTCAAGAATCCTCTGAAAGTAGACCAGTATCCTGATGCAGAGTTTCGTGTGATACGTCCGTTGCGTCTTAGTTTCTTGGCGCTCAGCAGGTATTCCCTAAACTTGTTGCACAGGTCGATGTCTATTTCTTCAAAGGTGCATTTGCCGTGTACGAAGTTCTTGAAATGGAGATAAACGAACTCCCATTTCTGGTCGTGCTTGCGGAGCTGCTGACGATAGTACTCCAAGAAATCACCCTTTAGTTTGTACCTGTCGAAGAAATCATACCGTTCATTTACGACAGATTCAAATCTGCGGCAACGGATGGCTTCGGCTTTCTCGGTCATTACATCGTTGAAATTCTGCTCCCGCTTGTTCTTCGGATTGGCATAGATATAAATACCAAGCGATTCATGACGGATAACTTTCATTGTCTCTTTGTCTCGATACCCCGGATAATAATCCAGATAGAAAGACATCATCCTGCCTTTTAGCGGACGTGTCCTTAATGTCACAGTCTTGCATTCATGCATAATGTTATATTTTATGGTTATTATTAATTCGTCGGCGAAACTCTATAATGTAATCATGCAGATTACCTACAGGAGGGATTAATTTTTGAATAATTTACGGATAGCCATAAATTAGACTATTTGCGGACACCCATTACCCGGTCAAACTCCACTTTCAGGAATCTGACGAATCGTCCGTTCTTCTCACGGTTGATCTGATGGAATTGCAGAATACCGTAAACTGAATCACGAGAGAGTTTGAATTTCTCCATCGCCTCCTTGACGGTGTAGTATTCCGCCTTGCTCTCCTGTTCGGAACTCTTCGAGAGGTCGAAGTGGAGCTTTGAGTAGAATATCTGCCCATGCTCTTTCTTGGAGGGAATGTTGTTCCGATACACTTGCGAACGGATGGCGACACGTGTCATGCCGTACTTCTCCTGAATCTCTTCCGGTGTGTACCATTCGGTAAGGTCGGAATCCACCTCGTATTTGGCAAAGGCGGCATCGATATGTTTCTTGCTGTAATAGTTGAACTTGCGTATTCTCACCTTCGGCACTTTATGTTGCCGTGTGTAAGTCCACACCCATTTGGCGTTGACTTTATATTTTTCCGCAATCTCTTCGGCGGTGTAATACTCGGAGATGTTGAAGTCGTTTTTTGCAACCAGTCGTTCGTGAGGTTTACTTTTGAGCATTAACTCTATGTCTGCACGTCTTACCAAAGCCATTCTTCCGCTAATTCGGGATGCTCTAAGTTTATCCTCTTTGACTAATTTATAAATGTACTGACGGCTTACGCCCATCAATCGGGCAGCCTGCGAGAAAGTGAAATATTCCTGCTTCTCCAGACTGGAGCGCAGCTCCTGCATTTCTTGAATATGGCGCAGTTCCATTTTGCGCTCCTTGATACGATGTTTGTAACCTCGCTTCGAGCATTGAGGGCTACAATAACAGGTCGTTGTTTTCTGTGCGATGAATGGTTTTCCACACCATTGACAAATCCTTTTTACTTCCATATTTTCGCTCTATTTTCTGCCATTTTCCATGAATTTTAATTTCCCTTTTTGTCTACACATGTAAACCATTGTCAACACACGTCAACTAATGCGTCACTGTGATATTTGGGCAAACCGTGAATTTCTGTCACGGTAGAAATACGTATGAAAAATATGGATAAAAACCGTTACTTCCAAATACGGTCTGGAAAGTACATAAAAATAAAAGTCGCTGATATTCAGCGACTTTATTCTAAATGGTTATGGTTGGTTACGGTTGTTTACAAGCCGTCATTTGCCGATGCAAAACTTCGCGAAGATTTCGCCGAGGACTTCGTCAGTGCTGATTTCTCCTGTGATGCTGCCGAGGGAGCGGAGTGCTTCGCGAAGGTCCTCCGCGAGCAGGTCGGAGGGTAGGGAAGAGGCGAGTCCTACCTGCACGGTGCGGAGCGATGCGGCGGCGTCACGCAGTGCGGCGGCGTGGCGTGCGTTGGTGACGAGCACGCCGTCTGCGGAGGCCTTACCGACCATCGATGCGAGCAGTTCGCGCAACTTGTCGAGCCCGAAACCTCTTTTTGCTGAAATCCACAACACTTCCGGCGCATCATTCTCGGAAACAAGCGATTTAACAAATTTGTTTATCGCCGTAACATTTTTGTTGGATTCCGTCCCGCCGCTAAATCCTCTTGCTGAAACGCTATTGTAGGCGTAAAAATCAGTCCCATCGCAATGAGGTTTGGAAGAGCCTTCCGGAGTCGCGCCTGAAAACTCTTCTGGGGATGCATAAAATCCAGCCGCGTCAGAATTTTCCAGAACCTTGTCGCTCTTGTTCATCAGTAGCACCAGCTTCTGCTTGTTCAGATCCACCATGCCGACGAGTTTCCTGATTTGCCTGAAGACCGTGGAATCGTCAGCCGGATTTCCCGGGGCGGAACCGGATGCCTTGGAGCAATGGGGAAGTCCGGCCGTCAAAGAATCGTCAACCGTCGGGTGTTCTGTCAAACCTGCCTTTTCCGCATCGGATCCGGCAGCGCCGAGTTTGCCGCCATCGAATCCCGGGGCGGAATCATTTGAATCTGAAAGACCCTCTGCCCCCACTTTGTCGTTGCCCGCAGATTCCGTAGGGGAGAGGCCGGTTCCGCCGCCAGCCCCACCGCTAACAGCTCCGCCAGCATGAGCGCCACCGCCATCGACACTGTCAACGCAATTCGCCGCCCCGCAACCAAAAGCATCCCACGCGTCCACCATTCCCAGCACAACTTCCGCTTCGGCGGCCTTGCTGAAGCTCCGCTCAATTCCCAGCCGCTCCACCTTGTCGGCAGTTTCCCGTATGCCGGCGGTATCGATGAACCGGAACAGCACGCCCCCGATTACGCAGGTCTCCTCGACGGTGTCGCGGGTGGTTCCCGGCACGTCGGAGACGATTGCGCGCTCGTCATGCAGCAGCGCGTTCAGCAATGTACTCTTCCCGCTGTTCGGGGCTCCGACTATCGCCACCGGCACTCCGTTGCGTATTGCGTTCCCCACGCGGAACGAGTCGGCGAGGGCAGTGCAGCGCGAAATCGCATCGTCCAGCAGCGCGGCAAGCCTGCTCCGGTCGGCGAATTCCACCTCCTCCTCGCTGAAGTCGAGCTCCAGCTCCATCAGCGACGTCAGCTCGAGCAGTTCCGCGCGTATCTTTCCGAGCTCCTCCGAATATCCTCCGCGCAGCTGGTTCATCGCCACGCGGTGCTGCACCTCCGAACCCGATGCGATCACATCGGCCACCGCTTCCGCCTGCGCTAGGTCCATTTTCCCGTTCACGAACGCCCTGCGCGTGAATTCACCCGCCTCCGCAAGGCGGCATCCGGCATCCGTCAGCAGCTCCAGTATGCGTCCGACTATGTATGCCGACGCATGGCAGCACAGCTCCACCGAATCTTCTCCCGTATACGAGTGCGGCGCGCGGTAGATGCCGGCGACCACCTCGTCCACATCCGGAATCTCCCCGTATTTGAGCGTGTATCCGCGTGATTCCGAAGCGCTGCCGCTGCGGAAGCGTACCACCTTGTCGACGATTGCCAGGCTGTCCGGCCCGCTGACCCTCACCATAGAAACCGCCCCCGTGCCGACCGAAGTCGCGGGTGCGCAGACCGTATCCGAGAAATTCATGTTCACGGCTGCGAATTTACTAAAACATCGGCTCAAATCATCTTATATTTTTGCTATCTTTGCGCAGCGAAAATACTATTTAGTTTTCTGGATATGATTTACACAAAAGAAGTGCAGCAGATGTGCTGCGTTGCCAAAGGCGCCAACCACGCCAATGCCCCCATTCCCGAGGAGGGAAAATGGGTGCATGCAAAAGAAATCAAGGACATCTCCGGACTTACCCACGGCATCGGCTGGTGCGCCCCTCAGCAGGGTTGCTGCAAGCTCACGCTCAACGTTAAGGACGGCATCATCGAGGAGGCCCTCGTAGAGACCCTCGGATGCTCCGGCATGACCCACTCCGCCGCAATGGCGTCCGAGATTCTTCCCGGCAAGACCCTGCTCGAGGCTCTCAACACCGACCTCGTATGCGACGCCATCAACACTGCAATGCGCGAACTATTCCTGCAAATCGTCTACGGCCGCACACAATCGGCATTCTCCGAAGGCGGTCTCGCAATCGGCGCTTCTTTGGAAGACCTCGGCAAAGGTTTGCGTAGCCAAGTAGGAACGATGTTCGGCACTACGAAAACCGGAACACGCTACTTGGAAATGGCCGAAGGCTACTGCACACGTATGGCCCTCGACGAGGAGAATCAGGTAATCGGCTACGAGTTCATCCACCTCGGCAAGATGATGGAGATGATAAAGAACGGTACCGACCCGAAAGAAGCCATCGAAAAAGCCAAAGGCACATACGGACGTTTTGCGGATGCTGTTAAATATATTGATCCACGTAAAGAATAATAAGGAGGAAAGATCATGATTAGAGAAGTGAAATTTGAAAGTCAGGACCGCCGTATCAAGCAGATTCTCGCTGCCTTGAACGAAAATGGCATCAAAGATATTGAAGAGGCTAACGCAATTTGCGACGCTGCCGGCATCGACCCTTACAAGACTTGTGAGGAGACACAGCCAATCTGCTTCGAAAACGCAAAATGGGCTTACGTGGTAGGTGCTGCTATCGCTTTGAAGAAAGGTTGTAAGAATGCTGCCGATGCAGCCGAGGCAATAGGTATCGGCTTGCAGTCGTTCTGCATTCCGGGGTCAGTTGCTGATGACCGTAAAGTCGGACTTGGCCATGGCAACCTTGCCGCACGTCTGCTCCGCGAAGAGACAAAATGCTTCGCTTTCCTTGCCGGCCACGAGTCGTTCGCAGCCGCTGAAGGAGCCATCAAAATCGCCGCAAAAGCAGACAAAGTACGCAAAGAGCCGTTGCGCGTAATCCTTAACGGTCTTGGAAAAGATGCCGCTATGATTATTTCCCGCATCAACGGTTTCACATACGTACAAACAGAATTCGACTATTTTACAGGCGAATTGAAAGTAATCCGCGAAATACCTTATTCAAACGGTCCGCGCGCTAAAGTGAAATGCTACGGTGCAGACGACGTACGCGAAGGTGTAGCAATCATGTGGAAAGAGGGCGTTGACGTTTCCATCACTGGCAACTCGACAAACCCGACACGCTTCCAGCACCCGGTAGCAGGTACTTACAAGAAAGAGCGCACACTCGCTGGCAAGCCTTACTTCTCTGTAGCTTCCGGTGGCGGAACTGGACGTACGCTTCATCCTGACAACATGGCAGCAGGACCGGCTTCCTACGGTATGACCGACACCATGGGCCGTATGCACTCCGACGCGCAATTCGCAGGATCTTCTTCTGTTCCGGCACACGTGGAAATGATGGGATTCCTCGGAATCGGCAACAACCCGATGGTAGGTTGCACAGTAGCTTGCGCCGTTGACGTGGCTACAGCACTCAACAAATAAGATTCATTTCGGAACAAATAGAACATAAATTGGCGAAATGGGGTGTGTCAAAATTCCGACACACCCCATTTTCATATATCCATAAAGACTTATTCAAGAGAAAACAAAAGTCATTAAACTTCAATATGGTATTTGTCGGCATCACGAAGCGACGGGAACTTGTCACGGAAACCAGAGAGCCATTCCATATCAAGCACCGCAGAGACACAACCGGATTCACCATCGCGTAATTCCGCCATTGCCTTACCATAAGGATGAATTATCGCACTATTACCAGTGTAATCACATACGGGATCCGCACCCACACGATTTGCCCCTACAACATAACATTGATTCTCAACCGCACGCGCTTTCAGCAATAAGTCCCATACGGCAATGCGGTTGACAGGCCAGCTGGCCACATATAAAGCAAGGTCGTAATCCCCACAATTACGCGACCATACAGGGAAGCGCAAGTCGTAGCAAATCTGCAATAATATCCTTACGCCACGGAATTCCACTATTTTCCGCTGCTTGCCACACAAATAATGCAAATTCTCCTCACTATAGCTGAACAGATGCCGCTTGTCATAATGCTCAACCGCACCGTCGGGCGTCACAAAGCACAACCTGTTACAGCAGCCTTTCCCAACATCGACAGCCATACTACCAGCGATTGCCACGTTCTTTTCATACGCCATCCGCTTCATCCACGCCAACAATTCACCGCCATTTTCCGGCTCGGCAATCTTCCGGGCATCCATACAGAAGCCAGTCGCGAACATCTCCGGCAATACAATCAAGTCAGTAACGCCACATCCGGCAATCATATCGCCGGCTATTTTCATATTCGCAGCCTTATCAAGCCACGCCACATCGTATTGAACTAACGTAACATTCATTTCGCCTCTATTACAAGGAAATCAGACTTTTCCCAGAACAATGTGGAATTGTCGATTCTCACTATTTTATTACCGTCGCCGCCATCCACAATGACATACGAATTAACAGGCTGTTTCGTCAAAATCTTAATCTTTGAAGAATTGGTCACAATTTCACGAAGCGTGCGCTTATCTGCCCTTGTAAAGAACGAGCGGTCAAAATCCGCCTCCAGCACTTTCGACCTGCCAAGGAATTTCTTTTCCAACACACCGTGCTCTTTCAACTCATCACGCGTGCCAATTACATAATAACACGCGTTGAGCTCATCAGCAATAGCCCGTGACTGACGTTCCGCAGCATTCTTCGCATCTTCCAAGCTACCGACTTCCGCTCTGAGAGAATCAGCCTCCGATTCCAATCTTCCAATTTCACCATCCGCATCAGAGAGCCTGCGTTGCAAATCTGCCATCCTATCCGATTGGCTGTCGATAAGCTGCAACTGCGTATCTATCTCTTTCTTCAAATCCTCAGAATACTTGTCAGACTTCTGCATCAACCTTCCAAGCTCTTCCAACCGCATTCGCCGTACCGACAATTCCTCCTTTATATCAGAAATGTCAGTCAGCACTTCCTGTTTCTGCCCGTCTTTAAAATTTTGCGAATGCACTATGCTTTCCAGTCTTGCCAGCTCGCTTATATTAGTGGAAATCTCAGCAACAAGGCTCATGAGACTGTCACGCTGGCCCTCGGCTGTAGATATGTCAATTGAGGTGGTGGCGTCCTCCTTTCTTCCACAGCCAACGAATATGAAAGCAATCACGGCAAACAATATCAGTTTTTTCATAACATTGGATGTTTATCAGTTTTGAATTGAGCATATTTGTCCTTTTTCAAACCATTCTTTTCCGGTTTCTTGCCTTCGACCACAATCACAATTTCTCCACGTGGAGCGTTTTCGGAAAAATAATCTGCCAGTTCGGCAAGAGTACCGCGATGAGTTGTCTCGTGCAGCTTTGATATTTCACGGCTCACACTCGCCTCGCGTTCACATCCAAAGCACTCTGCCATCTGTGCCAATGTCTTAGCAAGCCGCAATGGCGATTCATAAAAAATCATAGTGCGTTCCTCTTTCGACAATTCCTCCATCTTCGTGGCACGCCCTTTCTTCTGCGGGAGAAAACCCTCGAAACAAAAGCGGTCACAAGGCAATCCGGAATCGACAAGCGCCGGGACAAAAGCCGTTGCTCCCGGCAAGCATTCAACTGCCACACCATTGCGCCGGCATTCTCTGACAAGCATGAAACCAGGGTCTGAAATGGCAGGGGTGCCGGCATCCGATACCAAAGCGATACGCTCTCCTTTTTTAAGACGGTCCACTACCGACGATGCCGTCTCATGCTCATTAAACTTATGATGGCTCTGCATTTTTGTGGTTATCCCGAAATGCTTCATAAGCACTCCGCTTGTGCGGGTATCCTCTGCCAGGATTGTATCGACAGACTTCAGCACTTCAACAGCCCGCACCGTCATATCGCCGAGATTCCCCACCGGTGTAGGAACGACATACAATTTGCCAGCTTCTGCCACTTCTTTTTGAGCCATACCTGCTTCTGTTTTAACGGAAATGATTACGTATAATTGTCATAAACTCTTCCACTTCCTCCGAATCACTGTCCCAGCCAAGATCATTATAGAAGTAATCCTCCGCTTCCTGATACGACTCCATGGCACTGACAAGCTCAATAGCGTCAGCCATCTCCGCGGCATTATTACCAAACAGCTCCCGACGGAAACGGAACATATCATTCAACGAGAACGCACCATGCAAATCTTTGGATTTGTTACGTATGAAAGCTTCATCAAGAGTAATATCATCTTCTCCATCCACATCTTCCACAATAGTGTCTTCCGTATCCGCATCGCTCCCGGAAGCAACCTCATCAGCTATTTCTTCCTGCGCGTCAGAAAGCGATGAGTCACAAATGGCCTCATCATCACCAACAATATCGTTCCCATCAGCCTCAACCGCATCTGAGCAGAGATTATCATCGCTTTCACATTCATTTTCCAGCTCTTTGTCCTGAACGGAATCCATATTCTCGTCAAAAGGAAGTTGCTGCTGTTCTTCGCAAGAATCCGCCACGACAGGCTGCCCTTCCGCTTCCGGCTCCGCGTGCCCGGCTCCTTCTGCCACCGGCTCTATCGGTTTAAGAACCGATGCATCAGCTACAAGAGATTCCACCTTCTCACGAATAGCGTCAAAAAGCAACTGCGTAGCCTCTTCACCACGTTCATCTGCAAGCATCAACAAGCCTTCGAGCTCAAATGCGTTTCTTATCATCCGTCTGATATCCTCACTCATATCTGATTCTTTAAAATTTTTGGATACACAAACATATATAAATTTTACCATCCATCCAAACCTGCTGAAACTTTTTCGCCTTGATTACGAGAAAGTCGTAACAAATAATCTTCTCTCAAACATCCATTATAACAAGATTCACCGTCAACAAAATTATAAAATTTAATCTTTATTCGCAGGCTTTCGCTATCTTTGCACACATATTTTGATCCAATGTTACATCTTCCGCATTTGCCTACGCCGCACTTCATCCGAAGTTCCAGGGTGGTGTAGACCTGCTCCCGTGAGAAG
>OHQT01000248.1_pt1 | contig 32227 bp, 30 predicted proteins | sample 1578221 | NCBI WGS metagenome assembly OHQT01 (sample SAMEA3879547, study PRJEB24766) | human gut metagenome | biome: human-associated habitat; feature: feces | place: USA | collected 1985/1987
AAAATATCTCATTCCCACAACTTTTTCAATCGTTTTCTTATACCGAACTCACGTTCTTTTAATATCTCAAACAATTCGTCCCTCGTGAATTGTTTACAACAGCCGGGCATTAACAGGCATGTGTCGGCGGCGGCACGCATGACCGTCTCGTCCTTTATGCCCATTTCGCTCCATCGGGTAGGCATGCCAATCTCCCTGATAAAGGATTCGAGTGCGTCGATACCGAGTGCTGCGGTTTGTACTGTTGTGTCGCCAGTCACGTTCCATACACGTTCCGCCATACGCGCTAATTTCTCTTTACCTTCATTTAAAAGATGTCGGTAGAGCGCGGGATGGATGACGGCAAGTCCCTGTCCGTGGTTACAATTGGTGTAGGCTCCCACTGCATGCTCAAGCATGTGGCACTGGAAATCGGTCTGCTTGCCAAGTTTCAGAAGGCTGTTTTCTGCAAGGGCGGAGTCCCACATAAGCTCGCCGCGGGCAAAGTCGTCGTCGGGGTTGGCGATGATGGCACGCAGGTTTCGGATGACGTTACGCATTACCGCCTCGTTGATTTCATCGGAGAGGTTGTCATCCTGCGGGTGTCCCATATATGTCTCCATGCAGTGGCTCAGCGTATCAAAAGCTCCGCTGATGACCTGCTTCATCGGCAAGGTTTTTGTCAGGTCACTGTCCAGTATTGCGAAAGAGTGATAGGCTCCGACAAGCGGCTGTTTCAGTTTCTTTACAGTGTGTGTAATGACTGCTCCGTTGTTTTGTTCGGCACCTGTACCAGATGCAGTAACCACGGCTCCCATTGGTACAAACTCCATGGGAAACTGATGTTTGGTGTATTGCATTTCCCAAATATCTTCATCCAACTTGGCTTGTGCCGACACAATCTTGCAGCAGTCGATAACCGACCCGCCACCCACTGCAAGGATGAAATCGATGCCTTGCCCGCTGACTATCCGCGCACCTTCAAGCACCTTGTCGTATGTAGGGTTGGGCATGATGCCTCCAAAGTCCACAACTGTTTTGCCACACTCGTGCAGCCAGCCGACAATTTTATCATACAGTCCTGTACGCTTCAGCGAGCCGCCTCCGTAAGCCAATAGTACATTCTTGCCTACGTGGGTCATTTCTTCCTTGATTGCGCTCTCGGCGCACCCCTTGCCGAAATGTTGGCGGACGGGGTATTGGTAAGTGAATCTGTCCATATCTGATATATTTGAAGTTAATTGTCAATCGTCTTTCGTGAAGAAGAACTGCAGAGCATTGTACAGATATGCCGGAATGGGCTGGATTCGTGCCGTGCGCCCCCTCTCTGATGAAAGGTCAAACACATCCTTCAGCAGTGCCATACCTTCTATCTGTAGCAGTATCTCGCCATATCCGAATCGTTCGTTCAGCTTGTCGTCCAGGTGATCGCGGAATGCTTCAATTACTCCGACATTCCTATCTGTCCAAGCCATTCACGTATGCTGTTTTCCGAGCTTGCAACATTATTACGCGAGATACTGTAACCGTCCACCAGCGTGGCTTGTGGCTCCATACCTGCGATGTCGTCTACCGTTCCAGACCATCCACTGCCTCCGTGAGACGAGAAAGGAATGAGGGTCTTGCCTGCAAAATCATATTCATCAAAGAACGAATACATCGCCATAGGCATTTGATACCACCAAATGGGATAGCCCACGAAAACGACATCATAATCATCAAAATTCTCTATGTGATTGGCAAGTTCCAGATGTATGTCATTTGGCCGCTCATTGTCAGCCTGTGCTGCCAAATCGTCGAAATTGTCGGGATAAGGTATTGCCGTTTGTATCTTCACCATATCTCCACCTGTAACTTCACTTATTACAGCAGCCATGTATTCCACACTGCCATACAAGTCTCCGTTTACCAGAACACGGCTGGCTGATGTGTTGGCATCCACTCCGTCGGGCAGTGGCTCTGAGAAATAGGCAATAAGTACATGGTGGTTGGTTCCCGGCACTACTCCTTCGGTGGGGACATTAATGCCATTATCTTCATTGTCACCACAAGAAGCGAATGTAAGCGATGCACATAGCAAGGCAAAAAAATGTACGTTTTCATTTGTCTATTCTTCTCTACTTACTTGATAACATTAATCTCTTTCAGCCATTCGGTTATCCCGTCTGTGCTCCTGTTCACGGCTCCGAAACCTTTGAGGTGCTTGGCGTTGGGCGTCAGTTCTGCTATTTTGGCGAGCGTCTCGTCACGGTAGGTTGATGCATAGGTGCAGAATGGGATTACCGTTTTCCCTTTGAAATCGTAGCTTTCGGCGAAGGTATTGATAATCATCGGGGCGGTCCACCACCATACAGGGCAGCCGATAAAAACTGTGTCATAGCTGTCCCAGTCTTTTACTTTATTCTTGATGGCAGGCCGGGCGTTCTGTTCCTTTTCCGCCTTGGCAACCTCGGTGCAGGGCGTATATTCCGCAGGGTAAGGTTTTACTGGGTCGATGCGGAAGAGAGTGCCTCCGGTTTGTCGGGCGATGTATTCGGCTACATGCTGGGTGTTGCCGCTCCAGCTGAAGTAGGCAATAAGGGTCTTGCCCTTTTGTGCGTACATGTTCATTCCGCCCATAATGAGCAGGGCGATGAATGTGATAAGCTTTGTTTTCATTTGTATTAATGTATTTATGTGATTGTTATTTGATGATTCCTATCTCTCTGAGCCAGTTTTCCACGCTGCTTTCACTGCGTCCAGGCATATTAATGCCGGCGTCGTCGTTTTGCGGTTCCTGGATATTGTCGGGGTCAATATCTTCGGGTAGAGTTTCCGGGATATGGATTGATTCCGGAGTAGAGGCATATATGCGTTGCATGGCTTCATTTAAATATGTTGTAGCCCCATAGGTAAAGAATGGTATTATTACTTTCCCGCTCAGGTCGTAATGCTCGAGGAATGTGCATACCACCATTGCCGGTTGGTGCCACCAGATTGGTGAGCCTACGAATATAGTGTCATAGGCAGCAATATCCTCTTCTTCAGGCAGCGTTTTTACATCCGGACGCAGGTTGTTGTACGCTTCGTCCTGTATCCTTTCGCTGTCTGCGTAAGGATCAGGGCTCGTGTTGTATTCATCCGCTGCCTCAATTCGGAATATATCCGCCCTTAGCATGTCTGCTATGTGCTGCGCCACTGTTTGCGTATTGCCTGTGGCGGAGAAATAAGCGACGAGGATGTTACTGTTTCCTGACGGCACGTCGGACGTGCCGTTGTCTTCGGGTTGTTCCGTTCCGGGTTGTTCCTGCGCAGGGTCGTCGTTTCCACAGGCATTGGCCGTTACAGCGGCGAATGCCATCATCAGGTAGATGAAATACTTTTTCATTTTCATAAACAATAGTGTTGATTTATTCAAGTGCAAAGTTACAATGTCTGCCGCAGCCTGTCCATACACAGATTACTGATTGATACACCAATATCAACGACCGGTATGCACGCTAAGGAAAAAGCGCCCGTCAGAGCGCGTATTTCAGGAATCTGAAAGCCTGCGCTTTTCCAAAAGGTTACCTTTCGCAGCCTTTGGTAAAACGGCTGTTGTTCTGCACCGGATAAGACCCTCAACATATGATTCAATCCAGGCCCTTTTCCTTCAACCAAGCTGCGAGCAGGCAGGCCAATTATACGTTGTTACGCTCGGCGAAAAGAAAAGTGGGAGTTGCCTTTCTACTTTTTTACTGGTGAGCCGCCGAACACGTCGCTCATGTGCATTGTTTCGTTTTTAGCCGATAAAACTAAAAAGGGCAAGCATTTCGGGAAATCTTAAAGGTGTTGTTAGCTTGAAATATGTATATTTGCATTCGTGAAACAAAAGAATGAAAGCCATGGCTGAAACTGAAAATATCATAATAAGGGAAAACCTTGACGGACTGGGTACTGACGCTTACGGTAATTATCTGGCCCATGCCCTTTGCCTGGCAGGCGGATGCAGGCTGAAATACAACGGAGAGGAACGCGAGCTGCGGGCGGGCGACCTGATGATAGTCCGTAAGGGCAAGTTGGTAGAGCGTATCCGGCCGACGGAGGATTTCCGGGTAAAGGTGATATACGTGACCTCCGAGTTTGTCGTGCTTTCAACGCCACTCAGCAACTATGGGATGAAAGGCCAGCTGGCCCTGTTCCTTAATCCCGTAATGAAGCTCGACGACGCGCAACAGGAGCGATGCCGCAAGGATTTCGAGATGGTGGAGGCACGGCTGGCGCAGACCGATCACCATTTCCGTAAAGACCTGCTGATAGCCTCTGTACAGATGTTGATAATTGATTTCTTCGATTTCCATTCCCATCTTTACGGAGTGGACAATATCCCGATGCAAAGCGCCTCTATCATGAGCCGTTTCCTCAATATGCTGGAAAACGGGACATACCGCGAACACCGCGAAGTGAACTGGTATGTCGACAAGCTGTGCGTAACTCCCAAATACCTGTCTGAAGTATCCCGCAAGATAAGCGGTTATGCCGCCAACTACTGGATAAACCGCTACACCATCCTCGACATATCCCGCCTGCTGCGCGACAAGTCACTTACTTTCGTCCGCATATCCGATATGTTCTACTTCTCGTCGCCCGCCTATTTCAGCCGATACGTGCAACAGCATTTGGGCGTGAGCCCAACGGAATACCGGGGATGATGTCAGTTACCTTGCCAAGGAATATCGGCGAACAGGCTTTGCCGAGGAAATGACTCAGCGTAAAATGTCAAACTATTGATAAGGTAAGTATAATAACCATAAGTAGTAGTCCTTAATACTGCCATTTCCTAAGAAAAGAAATAAGCCGGAATAATATGGAACTATCGGATTGTGGTAATTGTGATTGTAACAATAGTCCGTGGATAAGCGAGGCGTGTCGGTGCTTTGTTTAACTAACCGTAAAAATGCAGGCATTCGCGGTAATTATTGTAATACGTGGCACAAGAATTATGGCGAACTTTGCAGGCGTGAATTACATGGAACGATGAGAAGAATGGCCTGCATAACAATGATGATGGCAGCCATAGTCACGGGATTATGCGCCTGCACGGAAAAGACAGAAATTACAACTGATATGAACGGGAGCGGAGCAACTGACAATGACAATTTTCAAATCCGGATGACCAAATCCGTCCCAGCCCAATATTTTTCGGAAGCAATCGAGCAGGGGCAAGTTGTGAGGATAGAGTACGACTCGAGAGACTATACCCGCGACAACCACCATGCTTCGCGGAAACCAGCTTATGTGTATCTACCGTACGGCTATGATGAAAGCCGTTCATACGATGTCATCTATCTGATGCATGGATGGACAGGCAGGGCAGAGGACACTTTTGAAACTTTGGGCGGCGCGCAGAAGAACATACTGGACTGGATGATACAGCAGGGGGACTGCCGTCCCGTAATCGTTGTTTCTCCTACATGGGACAAGGACAACCGAGCTAAAGACTGGGGCGAGTCGTGTGAGGAAATCGCCGTGTTCTACAACGAGTATGAAAACGACCTTATTCCAGCCGTTGAAAGTCGCTTCTCAACATACGCCGAGACGACTGATCGGGCTGGTATCGTGGCCTCGCGCGACCATAGGGCTTTCGGCGGATTCTCTTTGGGGAGCGTTACGACATGGTATATCTTTGAGCATTGTTTTGACCTGCAACGCTTCTTCTTACCGATGAGTGGCGACAGTTGGCATGTTACGACATTTGGCGGACAGACGGTGCCGGAGCAGACGGCACAGTTCCTTGCTTCGGTAGTCCAGGCATCGCCTTACGGAACTGATAACGGATTTCACGTATGGCATGCCGTTGGAACGCAGGATTCACGCTTCTATCAGACCCATAATCAGGCGATGGCTTGTTTGCAGCTGACCGATGTGTTCACCCCACATAATTTTTCATACCATCAGAGAGAGGGTGGGCAACACGACTACAATTCCGTCGTGGAGTTTGTCTATAACGCCCTGCCGTTTTTCTTCCCGGATGAAGAACAACAGTCTTTCACTCGCACAAGTCGCATCAGTGATGTAATGAACGATCCGGCTTTCGGTGACTGGGGACGGCTGATTTTCCCGGTGAATGAAGGATACTGGAGTGGCGAGACATTGGAACAGCTGCGTTTGGTGTGGTACAACTATATAGATCCGGAAAAGACTGTCGAAATCTGCAATTATCTGAAAGCACATACTGGTAGCGCATTCCTTGACATTTATACGGAAACAGAGAAACAGGCTGACCCACAGAAACGTAACACGGGCCTGTTCTTCTTTCGTGGAAACCCTGGCGCTCCCTTTGCCGTCTGCAATGCGGGAGGGGCGTTCGCGTATGTCGGGGCTATGCATGATAGTTTTCCTCATGCCCTTGAATTGTCCAAACTCGGCTATAACGCTTTCGCGCTTATCTATCGTCCGGACAATGCTTACGAAGACCTTGCCCGTGCAATTACCTATATATATGACCATGCTGATGAATTGGGCGTAAGCGCTTCCGGTTATTCCCTTTGGGGTGGTTCAGCAGGTGCACGTATGGCGGCAGTGCTTGGCAATGCTGGATTCCTTCGTCAATTGACCGGACGTAAAGATATACCGCAAGCAGCGGCTGTAATCATGCAATATACGGGATATAACACGGTCAGCCAGCAAGATGCGGCAACATATGCTTGTGTCGGCACTAACGACGGTATTGCATCTTGGCGTACCATGCAACGGCGGTTGCAAAGCCTTTCAGCCCTCGGAATCCCGACCGAATTTCATGCTTACGACGGGCTTCCACACGGCTTTGGATTAGGCACGGGAACAGTGGCTGAAGGATGGATAGCTGATGCTGTTAGCTTTTGGAAAGCGCAGATAGATAATTGATAGAAATATAAACGCATGTATTCTTATAATCCTGAATTTAAATCAACAAGAGGACAATATGAAAAAAGCAATAATTATTGTAGTAGTCTTGCTGCCTGTATTGACAGCCTGTAATGAAAACAATAAATCTAACGATATTAACATGAACGTGAATCAGAAAGAAAAAGTAAAGGATGTGCCCGGACGCCGGAATTTCGGAGCACAGCATCCGGTCATGACACCGCAACCCTGTATCATGATAGCGACTTATGACGAGAATCAGGTTCCGGACGTTATGATGGCGGCATGGGGCGGTCAGTGCGACTATGACAAAATTACTTTTGATTTAGGAGCACACAAGACAACAGAGAATATAAAGCTGAAAAAAGCATTTACGGTCAGCTTCGCTACGGAGGAAAATATAGCACAATCAGACTATTTAGGTTTGGTGAGTGGTAATAAGGTTCCAGACAAAGTGAAGCGTGCCGTGTTGTTGAAATGGAAGAAAATACCGATGGCGGTGCACGTGTGGTTGGTGAGGTCGTGAATTGGAGTGCTGATGAGAGCATTCTTAATGCCGAAGGTAAGGTTGATCTTGCAAAACTCCGACCAATTATTTTCGACTCTTCCGCTTTGATTTACCGCGCAGTTGGCGATAGTGTAGGGCAGGCATGGCATTCAGGAAAGAAGTTTCAGTAATCTAAAAAACAAATAAGACTATACAGACAATCAAACTGAGCAACAACGGGAGACATTGTAGGATGTTTCCCGTTGTTGTTTATTAGTCTGTTTGTTTTTCTTCTTTTGCTAGGCTATGTGTAACGACCATTGCCGGCTATGACAAGGGCGAGCGCGACAGGTTTGTTCCAACTAAATACGTCCTGCCCGATGCAGATGGATGCAATGGATGCCACGATGGGCTGCATGTTCATATAGACGCTCACCGTGGTGGCACGTAGGTATTTCAGCGCAAACGGTATGAGGAAATAAGAGAGGCAGGTGGAAAATTAATACGAGCAGCAGCATAGCTATGGCGGAAACGTCTGCCTCACCGTTGTATATCCGTTGTTTGCTAATTTGTTGTGGAGGCGGGGAATTATAAAGGGAGAGTAAGGAAGCCAGGATGTAGCCATCGCGGCTGGTATGTGGAAGACGTGTCTTGACTTCTTTACCCTTTCCTTGATTTCTTAATCGGTGATGACATGCATCAGATACATATCTCGCCGCTTCCGACGCATTTGTGGTGCTCTTCATCGTACACGGTGCAGAACTGGCCGGGGGCTACGCCCTGTATCATGTCCTCAGAGTGTACGGCGAAGGCCGCCTTGCCGGCGCGTTCGAGCGTGGCTTTGTGGAACTCGGGGGTGTGGCGTATCTTAAACGTAACGTTTATCGACGCTTGTCCTTGCCAGGGGTCGCATGTCAGGAAGTTGAAGCCGTGTATGTTGAAGTCTTTTTTGTAGGCCGTAGCCGGCTCGTATCCTTTGCTTACGTAGAGGATGTTCGCCTGCATGTCTTTCTTCACGGCATACCACGGGCCGCCGCCGAAGCCGAGGCCGTGGCGCTGGCCGATGGTGTGGAACCACAGCCCCTTGTGGCGTCCGATTTTCCTGCCGGTCTCAAGCTCGAGCACGTCACCCGGGTTTTCGCCCAAGTAGCGGCGGATATAGTCATTGTAGTTTATCTTGCCCAAGAAGCATATCCCCTGGCTGTCCTTGCGCCTGGCGTTGATAAGGCGCTCGCGTTCGGCTGTAGCCCGCACCTCTTCTTTCATCAGTCCCCCGATGGGGAAGAGGGCTTTCTTGAGTTGCCAGTCGTGTATCTGGGCGAGAAAGTCAGTTTGGTCTTTCACGGGGTCGGGGCTTGTCGTCAGCCATTTCATGCCGTCTATTATTTCCGTCCGGGCGTAGTGGCCTGTGGCTATCAGGTCGTAGTCATGGCCTGCTTTCTCGTTGAAGGCGCCGAACTTGATCAGCCTGTTGCACATTACGTCGGGATTCGGCGTGAATCCTGCCCGCACTTTCTCCATGGTGTAGCGTGTCACTTGGTTCCAGTATTCCTTGTGGCAGTCTACAACTTCGAGCCTGCAGCCGTATCTTGCGGCTACGGCGGTAGCCATCTCAAGGTCCTCTTCGCTCGAGCAGTCCCACTCTTCGCTCTCTTCGGGGCCTATCTTGATGTAGAAGCAGTCGGGACGGAAACCGCCTCGGGCAAGCTCGTACACGACGACGGAACTGTCGACTCCGCCCGAGAGGAGTACGGCTATGCGCTTGTCTTTTAATAATTCATAATTCATAATTCATAATTCATAATCGGGCAGGATGTGACCGTAATGGTTGTAATCCTGCCCAAGTCTTCACCTTTTCACCCTTTCACCTTTCAAGAGTGTAGCTTTCGATGTCGCGAAAACCGTTAAGGAACGCCCGTGCGTCCATGCGTTTCTTTCCGCTCAGCTGTATTTCGTCGAGCTGTAGCCAGCAGTCGGCCGTGGCAACGAGCATGTTCCCGTTGAATATCCTTATCGTTCCCGGAGCGTTTCCGTTGCAGGGCATTTGCGTTAAGGCGGCCTTGAATAACTTAAGGACCGAATTCTTGCCGTCGGGAGACACCATGTTGGTCCATGCTCCGGGGTATGGCGACAGGCCGCGGACGAAGTTCCGCGCCTGTTCTGCCGGCATGTTCCAGTTAATCCGGCATGTCTCCTTGAATATTTTTGGCGCGTTGTGCAGCTCTTTGCCTACCGGTATCATGTCTTCTTGGGGCAGTGAGTCTACGTGTCCGTTGCCTGCGATAATTCTGTCTATGGTCTTCAAGGCTATGCCGGCGCCGAGTTTCATCAGGCCATCGTACACGTTCTCTACGTTGAAATCGTCTGCGATGTCGAACGTTTCCTGCATTATTATGCGGCCGGTGTCGATATCGTGGTCAAGGAAGAATGTCGTGACGCCAGTCTGTTTTTCGCCGTTGATGACGGCCCAGTTGATGGGTGCCGCCCCACGGTACTGCGGGAGCAGGGCCGCATGGACGTTGAACGTGCCGAAACGCGGCATGGCCCATACCACTTCGGGCAGCATTCTAAAGGCCACGACAACCTGAAGGTCGGCGTGGTAGCTTCTCAATTCATCAACGAATTGCGGGTCTTTCATCTTTACGGGCTGTAGCACGGGCAGACCTTTTGCCACGGCATACTGTTTAACGGCAGAAGGCTGGAGCGTGTCCTGGTGGCGTCCTACTGGTTTGTCGGGCTGTGTCACCACGGCTACTACGTTGTAGCCGCCGTCGACAAGGGCACGCAGTGTCTCCACGGCGAACTCGGGAGTGCCCATGAATATTATTCTCAGGTCGTTCTTTGTCATGTCTGTATTTTGGGAAATTAAGAATTAAGAAAATATGCCTTGCAAGGTGTTTTCTACACGGCAGTTGGATTTTTGATTTTAAATTCTTTTCTATTCTACGGTTACTGACTTGGCGAGGTTTCTCGGCTGGTCAACGTTCAGCCCTTTCTCGACGGCTACGTGGTATGCCGTAAGCTGTAGCGGGATGACGGATAGTAACGGAGCGAGCGGCGCAAGTGTCGGAGGAACTTCAATCGTAGCTTCCGCAATGTCGCTCACTGCCTCGTCGCCTTCCGTTACGATTGCTATGATCCGGCCGTTACGGGCTTTTACCTCTTCGATGTTGCTCAGTATTTTCTTGTACAGTTGATGGTGTGTAGCGACAAATACGACGGGCATGTCTTCGTCAATCAGGGCTATCGGCCCGTGTTTCATTTCCGCGGCGGGATAGCCTTCGGCATGGATATAGCTTATTTCCTTTAGCTTCAGGGCGCCTTCAAGGGCTACAGGATAGTTGTACCCTCGGCCCATGTATAGAGCGTTTTCAGCGTATGTAAGCGTTCTGGCAATGTCCTTTATCTTGCTGTCTTTTTCAAGAACGGTTTTTATCTTGCCGGGTATTCGGCCAAGCTCCTCTATGGTATCTTCGTATTCCTGTTGCGGGATGGTGCCTAATTCGTGGCCCAGCGCAAGGGCGAATAATGTAAGTACGGTGACCTGCCCTGTAAAAGCCTTGGTTGAGGCTACGCCTATCTCGGGCCCTACGTGTATGTAAATGCCCGTGTCAGAGGCCCGCGCAATGCTTGAGCCTACGGCGTTGACAATGCCGAAGCACAATGCGCCGCTCTTCTTTGCCAACTCGAATGCCGCAAGCGTGTCGGCGGTCTCGCCGCTTTGCGATATGGCTATCACCACGTCGCCAGGCAGGATCACAGGGTTGCGGTAGCGGAATTCCGAGGCGTACTCCACCTCCACCGGAATTTTTGCCCATTGTTCGATTAGCTGTTTGCCTATCAGTCCGGCGTGCCATGACGTGCCGCAGGCTACGATGACGAATCTTCCTGCGTTGACAAGTTCATTACGGTGCAGGTTGATGGTGCTCAGCACGATGCGTTTCTCCTTGAGTAGAAGGCGTCCACGCATGCAGTCGGATATGCATCTTGGCTGGTCGTATATTTCCTTGAGCATGAAGTGGTCGAATCCGCCCTTTTCCAATGACTCGAGGTTTATGTCCACCTCCTTTATATCATGGGTTATTTCTTTGTTGTCAAGGTTCCTTATCTCAATGTCCTGGCCGAGCTTAAGCAGTGCCACCTCGTTGTCGTTGAGGTAAATCAGCTTGTTTGTGTAATCGGCGAATGGCAGCGCGTCGGAAGCGAAAAAGAACTCGCCATTGTCCTTGCCTACGCCTATTGCCACGGGACTGCTTTTCTTTGCTACCACTATCTTGTCCGGAAATTCTTTGTCGATGACGGCTATGGCATACGCGCCTACAACTCGCCTGAGCGCCAACACGACCGCTCCTTCAAGGTCTTTGCCGTATTCCTGCTGCATGAACTCTATGAGTTGTACAAGCACTTCTGTATCGGTGGAACTTTTGAAAGTGAACCCTTTTCCTTTAAGAAACTCTTTCAGGCTGGCGTAGTTTTCGATGATGCCGTTGTGTACAAGGGCCAGGCGTCCGCTCTGTGACACGTGCGGGTGGGCGTTGACGGCTGACGGTTCGCCGTGGGTGGCCCACCTCGTGTGGGCTATTCCTATCTTTCCGGTAGTGTCTCTTTGGCTTGCTATGGCTTCAAGATTGCTCACCTTACCTTTTTCCTTGTAAACGTTCAGCTGCCCTCCGTCGTTGATGAGGGCTATGCCGGCCGAGTCATAACCACGGTATTCAAGGCGTTTCAGCCCTGCAATCAATATCGGGTAAGCCTCTCTGGGGCCTATGTATCCTACTATTCCGCACATAATCTTGATATTTGTCGGGCAAAGATAATAATTAAAAACGAAAATATTGTTGCGCGCTCTGTTTTTTATCTGTAAAAGCTTTTAAATCCTTGACTTTGCGGTATGCCGCCTTTTACATTGTGAAAGATGGCCTATTGTCTTCCGAAAGACGGCCGTTGGGACTGTAAAAGGCGGCCTTTTGCATGACCGTCAGTAAACAATAAATCCGTGAGGCGCTGGCTGTGCCTCACGGATTGCGTGCTTGTTAAATTCAGAGAGAGTATGTTATCCTATTTCTTTAGGTCTGATATGGCGATGTCAAACAGTCCTTTTATATATACGTCCCATTCCCGCATCTGCATGTCCTCTATGCTGCGGATGCAGAACTTACGCTCTTCCTGGTTCAACAGTTTGCCGTGTTCGCGGCATAGTTCCAGTATCTTGTTGGCCAATACCGTTCTTACGTCGTCCTTGTTTGTGCTGCGCGACTTCATGAACGTAGCTCTAAGACTGCTTAAACGCCTGAAAAAATCCGTGCTTGTCTTTATCTCGTTGTTGTCCTGCATGTCGCCACTCTGGATTTCATATGTGCCGCTTCCGAGATTTTTCAGCACATCGAGGTCTTTTAGCTGTTTAAGATCCTTCAGCTGTTCAAGGTCGCCAAGGTTTATATATGTGGTGGTGTTATTTTTTACTTTCTGCGGATCCAGGCTGTAAATCACGTTTATCGAGCCGCAGAACTTGCCGTTGTCTTCGTTCTCGTACCATATTATTGCGTAGCAGTAACGGCGCAGGCTGTCTTTTGGGTCTTGTACAAGCATTATGCGGTAATTCCTGTCTTTGTGGGCACCAAAAGATATGCTTTTGTCAAGTTTTCCTCCGTATGCTATGTTTGTAAGACGGTTATTGTCTATTCCGGCGTCTTTGTAATATACGTTGTAGGCAACATCCGTGTCTTTTTTGAATGCGTTTAGTACGGGATTAAGTTCCTTTTTCTTGTTCATCGGCAACTCGAAGACATATTGGTCGCAGAACGATGAAACCTTGTTCTCCGGACCTGTGTTCTCCAGATAGTTGCTTCTGTGAAAATACTCCGAGAGGCTTTTGTCGTTTATGAAGCTGTCGATGGCCTTTTTCAGATTTTCCTGTGCGTTCACTGCTACGGTCGTTGCGGCGCATAGTAGTGTCGTGGCTAATAATCTTATTGCTTTCATATCTTCTTGTTTTTTAATAATATTCTTCTTCAACATCGTAACTTTCAAGGGCGGTCAGGTATATTTCCAGTCCTGCCTCAATGCTTTTATAGTCATTATATATGTCGTTCAGTATTTCTTCCTGCTGCATTTCGGTCTCCTTAACGTTCTTTTCGGCTATGAGTTTTGCCTCATGGCTTATGGTGTCTTGCCGTGTTTCGGCTAAATATACTTTAGGAGGCATGGGCTTGTATCTGTCCCTTCTTATGCCGCGTCGTGTTTTTTTGTTCTTTGGAGTATTTACGGTTGCCGTGTCAACGGTCAGCGTGTCCGTCTTTATTGCCGGTTCAATATTTACCGACTTGGTTGGCATGGGCAAGTTGTCTGCCGTCATTGATTGCTTTGGCGCGGGCCATGTAATGAGCAGTAGCATGGTGACGGCTGCTGCCGCGGCTATTAACAGGTACAACTTCTTAAAGGTATTACGTCCGCTACGGTGGTTTGTTGATGGCTGTAAGATAGCGTGCTTATGGCTATTTTCTCCTCTGCCAATATCTGTTGAGGCTTGCATGTTTGGCTCATTGCCATCTTGAATGTTGTCAAGAGGCATTCCTTCGTCGAACCACGCGAACATTTTCTTATAAGCTTTCCACTCTTCCGGAACGTCGTGGGTGCGGAAATATTCAGCCAACAGGTTCTCCTCTTCGATGGATGTTTGGCCAGCCATGAACCGTTCAATCAGTTGCCGTATGTCTTTTTCTTTCATCTTATTTTCTCCTTTTCATTATTTCGCCGAGTATCTTGTTCCTTGCCCTTGAGAGAAGCGTCGACACCGACGCTGGCGATATGCCCAGCATTGTGGCTATTTCGTCGTAAGTCTTGCGTTCAATCTGTCTTAATCTCAATATCTTGTATTCTGTTGAAGGTAGTTGCGCAAGCTTGTTTTTAAGCCATTCCATATTCTCGTGCTCTTCAAGCGAAGCGTCAGGCGTAGGCTGTTTTTCGTCAATGTAGCTCTTGTTTGAGTCTATCGGTACGGTATGTTGCCGCCTGAATCCGTCTATGGCACGGTGTCGGGCTATGCAGACAGCCAGGTTTTCGGCGTGTGATATGCTGCTGATGTCGTCGCGGACGGTCCACAGCTTCAGCATTACCTCTTGGGCAATGTCCTCTGCCTCGTCGTCGCCTACAGACATTGAGCTGGCTATTTTCACCGCTTTCAGCCTTATCCTTTCTGCTATGTCTTCAAATTCTGACTGTCTCATAAGCCTTTCTAAACAATAAACGGACAATCACTCGAAATACAAACAGGTTTTAATGTATTTTAAGAAAACAAGTTTCATTTCTTGTTTTTGTGTTGATTTTGGCGTATCTTTGCGCAGCTTTTTACATCATATATTATGTTATTTAACCGTGAGACATTTTTCGAGATAGTACGTTTCGGCATTGTCGGCGTTGTGGCGACGGCCCTTCATTACGGAATTTATTGGCTGCTTAATGACCTGATGAATGTCAACGTGGCATATACTTTAGGCTATTTCATCAGTTTTGTGGTCAATTATCTGCTGTCGGCACGGTTTACTTTCCGACGCAAAAAGTCCGTAAAGAACGGTTTGGGATTTGGCGTCGCGCACGTGTTTAATTATCTGTTGCAGATATGTTTGCTTAATCTTTTTATATGGTTGGGCGTCAGCAAGTCGCTGGCTCCTGTTCCGGTATATTGCATTGCAATACCCACCAACTTCCTGATTGTAAGGTTTGTATTCAGGAAGTTGGGATAAGTGAGTATCCGGTTCTTGTTATTTATCGCTTAATTTAACGCTGTGCGCGAGCATACAGCTTGCGGCCGTGATGGCAACGAAGATGATGGAAGATGTCATGAATACATTTCCGAGCCCGACAAGCGGCGACACTACTCCGCCAACAGCATATCCAATTGTTCCCAATAGGGCTGAGGCTATGCCTGCATTGTTGCGTTCAGAACCCATGGCGAGCGTGTTTGAAGCTGTGCACATTGCGCCTACGAACATGTAGAGCATGAACAGTGAGCCTTCGTATGCCCAGAATCCGGCATGCGTGAGCAGTGTGACTGCAAGTACTACCGCTAAAACAAGTGCCCAGGAACTCGATATCCTGATTACGCGGCGCATGTCTCCGAGCCTTGCGGCAATGCCTGCAGATATGGCAAGTGCGATTGCGTTTACCCCGAAGACAAGGCTTATGCGTTCGGCTGACAGACCGTATGAATCCATGATGAAGGGAGCGGAGGCGAGATTGGTGAATATCATGGCCATGACAAGCCCGTATTGTGCTACCGCGCATAAATATATACGGTTGGTCAGTATTTTCCTGATATCGCTTATAAGCGCGTTTGGATTAAGTGGAGTACGGTTGTCCGAAGGCAGAGACTCCTTTAGTAATATGGTGCCGAAAACCATTGTGACCCCGATGGCGAAGAGCAACCAGAACACGGCCCTCCAGCCGCCGGTGCTCACGACGATACCTCCGAACATTGGCGCAAGTACTGTCGCTACACCGTTAATCATGCCGATTATTCCGAACATCCGTGCCAGGGCGCTGCCTGAATAGCTGTCGGCAGCGATCGAGCGCGACAATACTATTGAGCCTGCTGCGGCCAGTCCCTGGAAGAAACGCATTGCTATGAAGAATGTTATGGAATGAACGGATAAGCAGCCGAGCGTGGCGGCGAGGAATAACAATAGTGAAAAGAGCAGTGGCTGGCGCCTGCCGTAACGGTCGCTGATGGTTCCGAAGAGCAGTTGGCCTAACGCCAGGCCGACCGTACACGAAGCCAGTGACATTTGTACCATAGACGGTACGGTATGATAATATTCGGTAATCATCGGAAACGATGATATGTACATGTCAAGTACGAACGGTCCAAATGTGCTTAATAATCCTAAAAATCCTTCAAGAAACAGTCGCGGGTTTTCTTTTTTAGCTTCTAATGTTATCCTCATCTTTGTGAATTTTGGATGCAAAAGTACATATTTGCAGCTGTTCGCGTATTTCATAGTTTCTACAATGTATTTCATTTTTGGAACAAACAGCATGTAAAGATGATTAATTTTACTAATTTTGCACTTGATTATGGAAACTTCTGTTAACGAACACATTATATTACCGGAAGTTCCGGGGCAGATAAAATATCTTGAGACAGACCTTGGCTGGATGGCCTCTTATCCGTTGAGGCTCGATGTTGGGGTGTACCTTGCCGTCGTGTCGGGTACAGCAACGCTGAACACAGGCACGGATACGTATAGCCTGAAGCCGCAAACCGAACTGACGCTTACGGCTGGTTGTCTTGTGCAATGTACAGACCGTTCTTGTGATTTCGGGGTAAGGCTTTTTTCTTTCACACAAGAACTTCTTGCTAAAGTGTCGCTCCCGATAGACCATATATATTTTGACTATAATGAGCTTCATCCGCTTTATCTCCACACTCCTGACGACCGCAGTCAGCGTACATGGCGTGAACTGCTGCTTTGGATGGACATGGCGCGCATGCTTTTTGGCACGCCGGGGCGGCTTCGGTTTATGACGCTACAGGAGGAAACATTCCTGCAAGGGTTCTGGATGTGGTGTTTCGGGACTATTCAGGAGAGAATCGACGTAAAGAACGATTTTACTAACACACAGTTAATTGCCCACGAGTTTATTCGGCTTGTGAAATCGGAGGCGGTGAAGCATCATAACGCCGAGTATTATGCCGACAAACTGAACATCACCCAACGCTATCTTAACAAAATAGTGTTTCGTCATAGTATGGGACGTACACCCAAACAGCTAATCGATGCACAGCTTATAGCCGAGATAAAAGGGCAGCTGATGGATTCGTCGCTATCTGTTACTCAAATAGCCGCGCGCTTATGTTTTCCGGACCAGTCATACCTTAGCCGCTTTTTTCGCAGACATACAGGCATGTCTCCTTCACAGTACCGTGACTCACGTTCGTTACATTGGAATTTCTGAACGATAAGTTGAAATATAAAGCGCCGTCTTTGAGCTTGTCAAAGGCCATCTTTTAAAGGCTAAAATGCCGTCTTTTACTCGTTAAAAGACGGCATTTTATAAATCGTTGAGTATCAATGTATTATAGGTTTGATTGAAGAATATGTGTTATTAAGCGGTTTAATATGTTATAAATTTTGTCTTAATGCAAATCTATTGATTTTTCCTACAAGTAAAAAATATTTAAGAAAGAAAAGTAATAAAGCTTGCAATTTTTAACAAAATAAATAAATCACCGTTTTGTTTTAATGTTTTTTACTATTTGGTATGTATACCGTTCAAGTGTAAAATGTCCTTGAATGTCTATGAATTATATGTTTTTGTATAGATTAAGACAAAATTTATAACATATTAAACCGTTAAATTATGAAAAAGACATTTTTACTCATGTTGGGATTTATCATGGCTGCGTCAATGTACGCGCAAGTTTGGGACGGGACGGCAACGTCGTGGACTTCAGGTAGTGGTAGCCAAGCAGACCCGTATCTTATAGAGACTCCCCAACATCTGGCCTACCTTTCTGAGCAGGTAAGGGCCGGAGAGACGTATGAAGGAAAATATTTTAAGTTGGCGAGCGACCTTGACATGGGTGGAGATAAGGACCTGAAATTTAGTCCGATAGGATTTTTTGACGAATATGTTGATCCTGAAGACCAGTCGAAAATAATAGATGACTCAAAATATTTTCTTGGAGCTTTCGACGGAAATTACAAGACGATAGATAATGTTTATATCTATTATGTGGATGAGGTGAATTCTGTAGGAGGAACAGGTTTGTTCGCATGTATATCAGGAAATGCCGTAATAAAGAATCTGTCGATAGGCAACAGGTCAAAGATAGAAGGACTTGACAGCTCCGGTTTATTTGTAGGCACCATGAAAGGGGGTACAATATCCAATTGCGTCAATAACGCGGAACTGTCCTTGGAGTCAGGGTGGTATCATGGAGGTATTGTCGGTTTGATGAATGGCGGCGTAATATCAGGCTGTGTCAACCGTGCTAAAATAACGAGTTTGACCGGTGTCGCAGGAATAGCCGGTTATGTTGATGGGGATGTAATTATAGAAAACTGCTATAATACAAGTGAAATCTGTTTCACGGGAATGTACGGCGGAGGTCTTGTCGGGTCGATAGACAGCGGCGTGTTGCGTAACAGTTATAATTACGGAAGGGTATGGACTCCTGATGAGTTTGGTTATATGTGGGGTGCTGCAGTAGCAGGTTCTGTTGGTTGGGACGATAGTTGGAAAATAGAGAATTGCTATTATCTTACTTATTCTGACGGTTTGGCTGACGAGAACACCGGCGTTACCGCAAAGACAGAGGCTGAAATGAAGGGCGCAGACTTCCTTGCTGCTCTTGACAAGGGCCAGGGCGTGTGGGTTGTCGACGGACAGAACTTAAACAGTGGATATCCCATTTTGAAGTGGCAGGCCGACATCGCCTCGTCAATAAGCAACGTGACAAGTGAAATAAGCGGGGATATCATCGTTGACGGACACAACGTCTCGACGACGATTGCCGGCGCCAGAAGCATAGTTATCACAAGTCTTGACGGACAGATTGTAGTCCAAGGCGACATAAATGATGGCGGCGTGTATGTTCCGGCGAAAGGGTATTTCGTTGCAACTGTATACGGTGACGGCGTAAAACATAGCCGTAAGATTATCATTAAGTAATATTCAGAGCCAGGTTATAAGTCCACAATGCCATCAATAGTGTGCGTATTGTGGACTTTTTAATAAAAATCCAGCCATGAAAAAATCATTATTCGTACTTTTGTTGTCGCTTTGCGTATTGGCAGGTGGTGCGCAAGTTGATGTTAAGGAATATAGTCCGAAATTGACAGCCTCGACCGTCAATTTAATGGAAAAGGCTGTTGTTACTCGAACCTTGTCGCCAGAGCAAACGGTTAATGTATTTATCCGTTTGGCTGATGGTGCGGACATTGAGCGTATTGGGCGGATATATGATGTCAAGTTTAATGTGGGAACCGGCAATCTTTATACAGCCGTTGTGCCTATGTCAATGCTGGCGGCGCTTGCGGATGACGATGGAGTAGAGGCTGTTGATGCAGGACAGGAAGTACACATGATGATGGATGCAGCACGACGGCTCACGCATGTGGACGAGGCTCATGCTGGTACTTCGCTTACAATGCCATATACGGGTAAGGGAGTGCTGGTCGGAATAATTGACGCCGGATTTGATTTCAATAATCCTAATTTCCGTGACAAAGACGGTAATTGTAGAATACAGGCTGTATGGGACCAAAATAATTTCCTCGTAACGGACAGTGATTATGGTTACGGGAAGGAGTATCGAAGTACGGCTGAAATTGTTTCGGCTGGCCGCGACATGGAACTAACGGGTGACACGCATGGCACTCATGTGGCAGGTATTGCTACCGGAAGTTATGACGGGCCATATCTTGGTGTTGCTCCGGAAGCTGATATTGTGCTTGTATCGACCAACAAGACCGAGCAAGGGATAATAGACGGAATTGATTATCTGCTTGAATATGCGGAGAAAGCCGGTAAACCTATTTCCATAAATCTTAGTATAGGTACTGTTTTGGGGTATAAAGACGGTACAGATGCGTTTTCCGTGCTGATAGACAATTTAATGGAAGGGCAAACTGGTAAGGTCATCTCTATTGCCGCAGGTAATGAAGGCGACCGTAATTCAACATTATCCGGTTCGTTTGGAGCAGATTGTACTGGAGTGAAAAGTTTTTGGATACCGCCAACCTATAATCGTGACAATCTGTTTATACAAGGTGAACGTGGGGCTGATTACGAATTGGTGTTGTCTCTCAAGAACAAAGATACAGGGGAAGAACTGTTTACTAAGACGTTTACCAGTGACGAACGGCAGACGTTAAGCTTTAAGGACTTTGGTTCGCAGGCAAGCGATAACGGTCATTTGAGCGTTTCTGTGTCAGAAAATCCTTCTAACGGTAATCCATGTTTTCGGGTTACTATGACTTACGATTTGCCCGAAACAGAGATATGGGAGGTCGCTTTGTCGTCAGAAAGTGGCCGTTACATGATAAACAGCGATTATGGTGAATTTGTATCTTTAGGGAAGACTGGATATTCTGCTGGGACGAATGAGAGTTCTATTGCAGCTACAGCTACGGGATTTAATTCGATAGCCGTGGGAGCTTATGTATCTAAAAATACATACAATGATTTATCCGGTTCCATTCATGATAAAGACTGGACGCTTGAAGATATATATCCTTTGTCAGGCAAAGGCCCTACCTACGACAATAGGATAAAGCCTGACGTCGTAGCTCCCGGCGCGGCTGTCGTGTCGTCATTCAATTCTTATGCAAATAGTTTTTATGTAAGTCCGGAAGATAAGGTCGCAAGTGTCGTGGATGATTATACCGGACGGACGTATTCTTGGGGTGTTGCCAGCGGCACGTCGATGGCGACGCCTGTTGTTACCGGTACTCTGGCCTTGTGGCTTGAAGCAAATCCTTATTTGTCGTTAGAGGATATACGTAGAATTATTGAGAGCACTTCTTCTCATGATACTTTTACGGGGGAAGTGGCGAACGGCGTCTTTGGCCATGGCAAACTTGACGCGTTTGCTGGCTTGAAATATTTAGAGCAGAATACGTCCATTATCCAAAACGAGATACTCGGCTTGAAATATGAATTGCACGACGGAATACTCTTCGTGTCAACTGATTCAGATATTAGCAGAATTGACATATATGGAATAGACGGTAAGATGTTGGGGTCGGAGAAAGGCTACGGTAAAGAAATACGTATGCGTCTGCCTTCAGATGGCGTGTTCTGTGTCCGTATTGTCACTGATACGTGGCAAAAAACTCTGAAATTGGCATTTTGATGAGAGGGCTTAATAGTGTAATTTCCGAATTAATAATGTAGCAGAAAGGAACAATGTCAGTCTGCTGCTGGCAAAATGACTGATGGCGACATGATATGAAAAATTAAATGGTTGTGTAATTGATGGTCAATCAGATAGTAAAAGACCGCCTTTTAACTTGCAATATGCCGCCTTTTGAGTGACAAAAGGCGGCCTTTTAAAATGTTACCAAATATCCTTCAATGAATTATTTATTGTCAGACAAATCATAAAAAAGAAACGTGTACATGCCTCGAGATTGACATGTACACGTTTCTTTTTATCAATAATAGTTTGATTATTTTGCGTATGCCACACTACGGGTTTCACGTATAACAGTAATTTTTACTTGTCCGGGATAAGTCATTTCGTTTTGTATCTTTGTTGCGATTTCTCCCGAAAGTTTTTCTGTTTCCTTGTCGTCCATCTTGTCAGCTCCGACTATTACTCGAAGTTCACGTCCGGCTTGGATGGCATAAGTTTTTGTCACGCCAGGATAACTCATTGCTATGGCTTCAAGGTCATTCAGACGCTTGATATAGGCCTCGACTATTTCGCGGCGTGCGCCTGGACGTGCACCGCTAATAGCGTCGCAAACTTGTACAATCGGAGCAAGTAGAGTATTCATCTCCATTTCGTCGTGGTGAGCTCCGATAGCGTTTACAATGTCTGGCTTCTCCTTATATTTCTCTGCAATCTTGGCTCCGTATAGTGCGTGTGGCAATTCGCTCTCCTCATCCGGAACCTTTCCTATATCGTGAAGTAATCCGGCACGCTTTGCCTTCTTCGGATTCAAACCGAGTTCCGAAGCCATTACCGCACATAAGTTGGCTGTTTCACGTGCGTGTTGCAAAAGATTCTGGCCATAACTTGAGCGGTATTTCATCTTTCCGATAATGCGGATAAGTTCTGGGTGCAATCCGTGTATTCCAAGATCTATAGCGGTACGTTTTCCTGTCTCGATGATTTCATTGTCAAGTTGTTTTTTTACTTTTGCTACAACTTCTTCAATACGTGCCGGATGGATGCGTCCGTCAGCGACGAGTTGGTGTAATGCGAGGCGGCACACCTCTCGTCTGATAGGGTCGAATGCCGAAATTACAATAGCTTCAGGTGTATCGTCAACTACGATTTCTACACCAGTAGCGGCTTCAAGTGCACGTATGTTGCGTCCTTCGCGTCCGATAATACGTCCCTTAACCTCATCGTTGTCAATATGGAATACGCTTACAGAATTTTCGATAGCGGTTTCCGTGGCAACGCGTTGTATGGTCTGTATGACAATTTTTTTAGCCTGCGCATTTGCGTTCAGCTTTGCCTCATCCATTATTTCATTTATGTAGCTCGCTGCGTCAGTACGGGCTTCATCTTTAAGGCTTTCTACAAGCCTGTTTTTCGCCTCTTCCGCGCTGAGCCCTGATAGTTCTTCAAGTTTTGCGCGTTCTTGCAGCTGCATCTTGTCAAGTTCGTCCTGGCGTATCTGGATAAGCTTTTTTTCGTTGTCAATCCTCTGCTGTTGCTGATCAAGGTCTTGTTTCCTGCGTCCGAGTTCTTCCTGGCGTTGGTTCAATGACAGTTCTCTTTGTTTCAGCCTGTTCTCGTTTTGTTGTATTTTCTGGTTCCTGCTTTGTACCTCTTTTTCCAGTTCGGATTTTTTGTTAAGGAATTTTTCCTTTACCTCCAACATCTTTTTTTCTTTTAAGACATCGGCTTCTTTTTCAGCGGCACTAATCATTCCCTTGTATTTTCCGGTAATAACATACCTGAAAATAAAATACCCCGCGAGCCCTCCGATTACGAGAGCTACCACGGCCACTACAATATTTAATATCATTTGTTATTTAGTTGAAGTTAATATTCTCACTTATCAGTATCATGGGCAGAGCTGTTTACGCCCAAGGCGCCTTCAATTTCAGAGGTGATTTTTGTGAGAATATTGTTGTAAGGTTCGGTATCGTTATGCGCTTTCTCTAGTTCAAGGCAGCTGGCAATGTCCAGCATCGCCATGAAAAGGATTTCCTTTTCGCTTCTGCTTGTCCTATATAGCTCAGATAACGAATTTACTTCGTCTGTTATAAGCTTTGCCGCTCTTCTGCAATAAGGTTCATTCTCGGGCATGATATCAACCTCAATGTCCGTATCGTAAACGTGCAATCTTATATGTATTTTTTTTTTCTCTCCAGCCATCGCCACTTGTTCATTTTCCGCTCAGCAGCGTGATACATTTGTTTACCTCTCTGATCAGGCCAGACAGTCTTCGTTTTGCCGAGTCTATGTCTCCGTCGCTAATTTCCAACATTTTGGCCGTCTTGAGGCATTCATAGTCCTTTTTTGACTGCTCCAGACTTGCTTTAAGGCGTTTTATTTCCTCTTCACGTGCGTCAACCATCGCATAAAGCTCTTCGTTTTCATTCTTCAATTCATTGTATTGAAGAATCATTTGCCTTACACGTGTGGTAAAGTGTGTCAGGATTTTGTCATTGTCAGTCATTATAAGGATTTTGTCTACAAATTTAGACCTTTTTTATTACATTGCAAAATTAATTCAATGAATTTTGTAAAAAAACAAGTTTTTAGGCAGTTATGACTGCCTGATTAATATTTTTGTCTTCTTTGAGACAATTATTTCTTTTCTGTGTCGTCGGATTTTGGCCTTGGTTCTTTTTTCGCAAGCATGACAACCTGGAATACGAAATCGGTGATCCATTTTTGGCTGAATCCCAAACGCTTGTTATATGTGCGTATTCCGACAATCGTCTTCATTACACCTGCGTCTTTATAATCGTTTTTGTTAAAAATGTCGGAAACGGTTTTTTCCGTCATTGTATATATTGCTTTTTTCATGAAGGAAGGTACTCGAAGCTTGAATTTCATCAAGTTTCCCATTAGCATCATGACATCTTGGGTGAAGTTCTGGAATTGTATCAGATAAGTCTGCACATCTTGCATCTTCCGGCAATTGCGTCGGATACTGGAATCAAGCTCTTTGAAGAAATCGTCATTGGTCTTGTACAAGTCTTGGAGCATTTTCTTGCAATGCTTTTTTTCGCCAACTCCCAGCTTGTTGTTTACAGTCGGAACGTGTAATGTTGTCTTAAACATTCGTAAGTCAGGTAAGACCGCAAGATTTGTTATACCTGCATTTTCTGCAATCGCAGCTTGTAAATACACACGAACAAGTGTCATATAGTCTTCCATACCACCTGTTTTGTGCTCATTGTTATTGTCTTTCTTGAATAATTTACTTAAAAATCCCATATTCAAATTATATAATTAATAAACCGGAATAGAGACCGGCATGAAAAATGTGAATGCAAAATTACATCAAATACACCAAAAATCAAAATAAAATTTGATTATTATCAATTTTTATTATACCTTTGCACAATAATATGCTAAGCATGTAATTGTCTTTAAATAAATAATACACAAGAACAAAAATAACTGTAAGCCCATGCGAGTCATGCGGCCGTTTTTTATTTTATAAATCCGTAAAAATGAAAGGAATCGTGCTGGCCGGAGGCTCAGGAACCAGGCTTTACCCAATCACAAAAGGTATCAGCAAACAATTGATACCGATTTTCGACAAGCCAATGATATATTATCCGATATCAGTATTGATGCTTGCCGGAATAAAAGAAATCCTTATTATTTCAACACCTTATGACCTTCCAGGTTTCAAGCGTCTGTTAGGTGATGGGTCAGATATTGGAGTCCGTTTTGAATACGCTGAACAACCTTCTCCTGACGGGCTTGCCCAAGCTTTTATTATTGGTGAGTCTTTCATTGGGAATGATAGTGTGTGTCTTGTCCTCGGGGATAATATTTTCCACGGAGCTGGTTTCTCTGCCATTTTAAAAAATTGTGTCAAGGCGGCGGAAACTAAAGGTGAAGCTACTGTATTTGGATATTATGTCAATGATCCAGAACGTTACGGAGTCGCTGAATTTGACGAGAACGGAAACTGCCTTAGTATAGAGGAAAAGCCCACTTGCCCGAAGAGCAATTATGCTGTGGTGGGTTTGTACTTTTACCCTAACAGCGTAGTGGAGATTGCAAAAGGTATAAAGCCGAGTGCGCGCGGTGAGCTTGAGATAACATCTGTCAACCAAGAATATCTGAACAGGAATATATTAAAAGTCCAGACACTTCAACGTGGTTTCGCGTGGTTGGATACCGGTACCCATGACAGTCTGAGCGAAGCCTCTACTTTCATTGAAGTTATAGAAAAACGTCAGGGATTAAAAATCGCATGTCTTGAGGAAATTGCATTCAAGCAGGGATGGATTGATGCGGAGAAGCTTAAGTCAGTTGCTATGTCGATGTCGAAAAACGATTATGGAAAGTATTTAATGAGTTTAATAGATTGTCAATAATTTTATATTTTTGCCAAACAACATTAATCAAGACTAAACACGGAACAGATGAACGAGTTTAACAACGAACAGCGGGTTCAAGAAACGCAAGAGGAACAATCTTCATTCAATTTCCAAACCATTTACACAGCGTTTGTCCTCAACTGGAAATGGTTTGTCCTGTCGGTATTTATCTGTATCGGCATAGGATTTTTGTATTTGCGTTATACAACGCCTACTTACAATACCTCTGCAAAACTTCTCATAAAGGATGGTAGTGATGACAAGAGAAATACCGGAGGGGCATTGCAGGCGCTTGAAAGTATGTCAAACTTGGGGATAATCAGTAGTAATTATGGTGTTGAGAACGAACAGGAAATATTATCTTCGACAACTGTTGCTGAGCAAGCCATACGTGACCTTAAATTGTATGTAAACTATTATCTCAAAGGCAGTATAAAGAAAAAGCTTGTATATAAAGATCAGCCCATAAATGTTGATATGGACTTCGCTCATCTTGAGAATCTTAATGCTCCACTTGAACTTAAAATAACCCGTGAAGGTAATACTTATAAGATAAAGGGTGAGTATTTCATCGCTGAGGACGAAGTTACTATTACCGGTCCTTACGAATTGGAGAAGACAATAACTGGACTGCCTGCTGTCGTAAGGACGCAGGTCGGAACTCTTACTTTAACGAAGAACGGAAAATATACTCTTGAAGACGGAGAGACTCTTTATGCAAACTTATTGTCTCCTCAAAAGACTGTGCATAGCTATATAGAACGTCTGTCCGTTGAGCAAACATCGAAAACGTCTTCTGTTTTCAGTCTCCAGTTCCAGGACCAAAACATAGCGAGAAGCATTGATTACCTTAAACAGCTTGTAGTTTGTTATAACAGACAGGCTAATGAGGATAAAAACGAAGTGGCCATTAGGACGGAAGAGTTTATAAATGACCGTTTGGCTAAGATTGATGCAGAATTGAGCTCAACGGACGGAGAACTTGAAAGTTATAAGAAGAGTAACCGTCTTATGGAACTGCAGCTCGATGCAATGACTACATCAACCAATACGTCTACATACGAGCAAAAACTCAATGAGGCGAATACACAGATATCGCTTATCGGAAGTCTTATTAACTTTGCCAACCGCCCTGGCAATAAACACCAGGTGTTGCCGTCGAACATTGGTCTGCAAGATGAGGCTTCTACATCACTTATCAACGAATATAACAAAATAGCGCTTGAGCGTAATCGTTTATTGCGTACCGCTTCAGAAAGCAGCCCTGTCGTTATCGAGCTTACTTCACAACTTGATGACATGCAGACAAGCATTCAACAGGCTCTGCAGCAGGCTCGTAAAGGTTTGATTATACAACGTGACGCAATTAAAGAGCAACTTGGCATGTATAGCGACGAGGTGACCAAGGCTCCTGAGCAGGAGCGAATCCTCACCCAAATCGGCAGGCAGCAGGAAGTAAGGTCTGGTCTTTACTTGATGCTCCTGCAAAAGCGTGAGGAGAATTCCATTTCGCTTGCCGCAACGGCAGATAAGGGTAAGCTTATTGAAAAGCCGCAGTTTGACAAGAAGATAAGTCCCAAAGGCAGTATCATATTGCTGATGTCGCTTGTATTTGGCATAGCTATTCCTTCTGGCGTTCTATACTTGATTAATTTCTTCCGTTATAGAATTGAGGGTCATGACGATGTTGCAAATTTGACGAAACTTCCTATTATTGCAGATATTGTGGTCGCAAGTGACACTGCGAAGACAAGAGCGGATATAGTCGTTCATGAAAACCAGAATAACCAAATGGAGGAGATATTCCGTTCGATGCGTACGAATATCCAGTTCATGCTTAAGCCTGGGCAGAATGTAATATTGTTTACGTCGTCTACATCGGGTGAAGGCAAGACGTTTACGGCTGCTAATTTGGCTGTAAGTTTCGCTCTTTTGGGTAAGAAAGTAATACTTATTGGTCTTGACATCCGTAAGCCGAGACTTGCAGAGTTGTTCAAAATCAATAATTATGTAACCGGTATTACAAATCTCTTGACCATGGACGATCCTCAATGGAATGATATAAAGGGGCAGATATTGCCTTCAGAGATTAATAATAATCTTGACCTGCTTATGGCTGGTCCTGTACCTCCCAATCCTGCCGAACTTGTATCACGTCCTGCATTGGAGCAAGTTCTTAACCAGATAAAACAGCACTATGATTATGTGCTTGTCGACACTGCGCCTGTCGGACTGGTTACTGATACTTTGCAAATAGCCAAACACGTGGATATTAGTATATACATGTGCCGTGCCGATTACACGCCGAAGGCAAGCTTCAACCTTATCAATAACCTTGCGGAGGAGAAAAAATTGCCAAACATGTGTGTGGCAATCAACGGTATTGACTTGTCGGAGAAGAAGTACGGTTACTATTACGGATATGGTAAATACGGTAAGTACGGCCGTTACGGACATTATGGCAAGGGCAGTTCTTATGGAACTTACGGCAGTTATGGTGACTATTCAAAGAGCCATTACGGAAATGAAAACGACAATTCGGTAAAGAGATAATATCGTAACGACAGCCCGTAAAGTGTTATGTAGGTATCTACTGGCTCTTTACGGGCTTTAGTTGTTGTAAGATTAAGTCGTAGGTATTCAGGTATTATTCAATCATCAATACATCATTTTAATTAAAATCATGACGATAGCAGTAGACTTTGACGGGACAATCGTGGAACACATGTATCCGGAAATTGGCAAAGAAATACCTTTCGCCACACAAACACTCAAGATGTTGATTGCCGACAGGCACAAGCTTATACTTTGGTCTGTACGTGAAGGCAAGTTACTTGACGATGCAGTAAACTGGTGTAAGGAGCGAGGGGTTGAGTTCTATGCCGTCAACCGTGACTATCCCGAGGAGCGTGGAATTGAAAATAACAATCATTTCTCACGTAAATTGAAGGTTGATATGTTCATAGATGACCGCAATATCGGTGGTTTGCCTGACTGGGGGACAATTTACCGCATGATAAAGGAAAATAAAACTTATTATGATATTATGGCTGAAAGATTCGGTGGGGCATCATACGAAGAACCGCCGAAGAAGAAACGTTGGTGGCAACGGTAGACAATGGAATGATATGTCATTACAAGCACGGTCGTGATATTTTTTTATATCGGCCGTGCTTGTATTTTATTTATATAAGCATGCGTGAAAACATGCTTTTGTCTTAAATTCATGTCAATTTGTTACATGGCGCCATAAAAGCTGCAACTCGCGGTATGTGTCATGGATAAAAACATTAACTTTGCTGCCGGACGCACGTCGCACGATTCGTGTAGCGGCGTGGCGTACAAGCTTATAATCCATGTAAAAACAAGCAATTAACTGATATGAATCTTTTAGCCATTTTACTTACATTATGTTGCATGTTGCCATGCGGTACTGGCATGTGCGGCGGCGCCGGAAACATCAGGGATGAAGCTGTGGATTACGGTAATAGTTCACAGGGCGACGGCGCGTTCTATACCGGCAAATACCGGAATCTGTTTAACGAATATCTCGGTGTGTCACAAAAGGAAACCGATGACAGGCTTGAGTATGTGTGGAACCATTTTTTCGTGAATGACGGTACAAAACTGTATTTTGAGGACAGTGACAGTACAGCGTACATATACGATACCGGCAATCGAGACGTAAGGACTGAAGGTATGTCGTACGGGATGATGATATGTGTGCAATTAGACAAAAGAGACGAGTTTGATAAAATATGGCGGTGGGCAAAGACGCATATGCTGTATACTTCAGGCCGTTGGAAAGGATATTTCGCATGGCAGTGCAATCCTGACGGCAGTAAGATAGGCGGCGAACCGAGTTGTGCTACTGACGGTGAGGTATATTTCATTATGTCCTTGTATTTCGCTTCGCATCGTTGGGGTGACGGCGGAGCATTTAATTATGCCCAAGAGGCAAGGACGATATTGAAGGATGTTATGTCGAAAGACGGTTCGCAGGGCGTGTTTAACATGTTCAATACCGATGCTAAGCTTATAAGTTTCGTTCCGTCCGATGATGGTTCATGGCTGCATACAGACCCGTCATATAACCTTCCTGCGTTTTTCGAACTATGGGCAAGATGGTCTGATACGGATAAGGATTTTTGGTCACAGACTCCGGAGGCTGCCCGCAATCTGCTTGCCGCTGCGTCACATCCTGTAACGGGCCTGTTTCCTGATTATTCCACTTTTGAAGGAAAGCCGTTCCAGCCGGGATGGAAGAAAGATTATGACGCACGCCGTTATCAGTATGATGCCATAAGATGTGCCATGAATATAGGCATGGACTATTATTGGTTCGGCAAGGATAAAGTGCGCCAGAATGATATGATGACCCGCCTGCTGAGATTCTTCAAGGAAGATAATTTCACCCATGGCCAGTTTAATCTTGACGGAACGGAGCCTACCGGGCTTTATTCTGAAGGCATGGCCGGTGCCAACGCTGTGGGTGCGATTTGCCTTGACGATAAGGGTCTGGCGAAAGAATACATAGAAAGGCTTTGGAACGTTGAACCTCCTACAGGTTATCTGCGTTATTACAGCGGTATGGTGTATATGCTGTCAATGCTCCATGTCTCTGGACATTTCAGGATTTATTGAGTCTTGCCGTGCCTGTGCCTTCTGCTGAGGTTTGTTCCGGCTCGTCACATTAGGGACTGTTATAAGTCTGGTATTATTTGTGTGTTTTATAAAAGGCCGTCTTTTGCTTTGCGAAATACGGCCTTTTGTCGTTTAAAAGACGGCCTTTCAGGTTGTGAAAGGTGGCCTATTGCAGTTTTGTCTTTTTACGTAGGTTGTTTCTTGCGCTTGCTGTTGCATGAACGGTAAACGTTATGCGGCTGGTTGGATGAAGCGTAACAAGGCTTGACATGGACCGGAGTCATACGCGTATATACATTAATATAAAAGAAAAATGAAGCTATTTTAAATAAAATTTTTGCAAATCGATAAATTTATTCGCTAAAAATTTGTTGTTTGTAAGAAAATGCTTATATTTGCAATCGCAATATAAAATAATATGATTATGAAGAATTTGTTTTTTGCATGGTGGTGGCGTTGCTCAAGATTGACAAAGTCGTGAGTTACGGAGCCGTGTATAAAAACTTTATAGAGATAAGCGGGCTTGTCGTTCTTACGACAGGCCCGCTTGATTTTTTGTATATGGCCCGGTGATTGGAGATGTCAAGGCGATATGCCGTTAGTATTATTAAAAAAACAGAGAAACGATGGAAGTAAGAGAAATATTACAGAAAATGTTGAATCACGAGACTCTTTCCCGTGAAGAGACGAGGGACGTTCTTGTCGGAATAACCCGGAGTGAATATGCTGTTGAGCAAATAACGGCTTTGCTTACAGGCCTGCAAATGCGTGGCGTAACTGTCGACGAGTTGCTCGGATTCCGTGACGGTATATTGGAAACGGGGGTACCTGCCAGGTTGGACTGCGACCGCTATATTGATGTTGTAGGTACTGGTGGAGACCAGAAAAATACGTTTAACATATCTACATGTGCCTGTTTCGTTATAGCCGGGGCAGGATATAAAGTGGCCAAGCACGGTAATTACGCGGCAACGTCAACCAGTGGCGCTTCTAACGTGATAGAGGCGCACGGGGTGAAGTTCACCGATGACATGGACAGGCTTAACCGGTCAATCAACGAATGTGGCATTGTGTATCTGCACGCACAGCTTTTTGCCCGTGCGATGAAGTTTGTTGGGCCTATCCGCAAGGCGCTCCAATTTCCTACATGTTTCAATCTTCTTGGCCCGATAGTGAATCCCTCGCAGCCTCAATGTCAGTTGCTCGGAGTGGCAGACCTTAACCAAATGCGTCTTTACAGCAATGTTTACCGCCGGCTCGGCATAGATTTCGGCATAGTGAACAGTCTTGACGGTTACGACGAAATATCGCTCACGGGGGATTTCAAGGTTACGACAAACCGTTATGAAAGGATATTCCATCCAGTAGATTTGGGCCTTAGTATTGCCGATCCGGTAGACCTTCAGGGAGGAGATACTGTCGATGAGGCAAAGGATATATTCGACAGCGTGCTTGAGAACAGGGCTTTGCCTGACCGTAAAAATGTGGTATTGGCTAACGCTGCGTTCGGAATCCAGGTCGTTGACCAGTCAAAGACTATAGACGAAGCTCTCGCATTGGCGCATGAATCTCTTGAAAGCGGGCGTGCATTGGCGGTGTTCAGGAAGTTTGTAGAGCTTAATTCCTGACTTGTTGTAGATAATTAAAATTACGTGGAGATGAAAGATATTCTGAACGAAATAGTGGAATACAAGCGGATAGAGGTTGACCGCATGAAGGCTTTACGTCCTCAGCGTCTCTTGTATGCCGACGTTGAACGTATCTTAGACGGTGAAGTTCCGTCGCTTAAAACGGCCTTGATGCAGTCGGATACAGGAATTATAGCCGAGTTCAAGCGCCGTTCACCGTCAAAAGGATGGATTAAGGAGGAGGGACTTGCCTGCGATATACCTTTGGAATACCAACGTAACGGGGCTTCGGCTGTAAGTATTCTTACTGACGGAAAGTTTTTCGGTGGTGACGATAGTTTTATTACCGAGGCTCGCGGCTCAGGAGTTA
>OHQT01000272.1_pt1 | contig 30343 bp, 53 predicted proteins | sample 1578221 | NCBI WGS metagenome assembly OHQT01 (sample SAMEA3879547, study PRJEB24766) | human gut metagenome | biome: human-associated habitat; feature: feces | place: USA | collected 1985/1987
GATATTAAGTAGTCTACTATTATTAGTAACCCAATATATATTATATAACCCTATATGACTAAAAAGTATAAAGAGAAATAAATATATAAATATATTTACAAAGAGAAAGAAACTATGAAGTTAATTGATAGTAGTTATGAAATTATAGAACCAAAATCTTACGATTTGGATAGTGTATTTAAACACATAGAACTTTGTGGGAGAGTATGTTATAAGTCTGAAGATAAAATAACATCAGATAGTGCTACTAAATTTGTAGATAGAATGATTAAATCAGGTCATACTTCTGTACTTGAACACGGTACTATCTACTTGTACAGAGAGTTTGAATTACCAGCACACAACACTACTACAAGCAGTGAGTATTATGTTGAATATTATACTTGGGTTCAACCATATAATGACAATCCGTATAGTGTAATTTCTGTCTTATACAGACAAGATGGGATTGCACAAGTATATGTGACTACTAATTACCGTGTTATAGTAGAGAATGCATTAGAAGATGATTTAAAATACATGGTAGATCAACCTATGGATCACCATGAACGTAGATATACAGTACGATTTGTATGTGACAGAGGCGTATCTCATGAGTTTGTAAGACATCGTCATTTCAGTTTTAGTCAGGAAAGTCAAAGATATTGTAACTATAGTAAAAATAAGTATAATCATGAAGTAACATTCTGCATTCCTTGTTGGTGCGGAGATTTGCATTCTGGAAATTCTTACGATATGGAACTAATCAATAATTATCCGTTGGCTGAAACAGAAAATCTTAGTCCAGAGAGTATTGAATTTATAAGGAATCTAGTATATGCTGAAAGTAGTTACTTTGTTTTATTAGAATCAGGATGGAAACCACAACAAGCTAGAGCTGTATTACCTAATGCTTGTAAGACAGAATTGATAATGACCGGATTTGCTTCAGATTGGGAACATTTCTTTGAGCTCAGAGACGATAGTAGAGCTCACCCAGATGCACAAAAATTAGCTAAACCATTACATGAAGAATTTATTAATCGAAAATATATAGACTGACATGGAAACAACAAACACGAATGTAAAGAAATTTAATGAAATAGTATGTAAAATGGCAGATACGTACGAGAAAAAGAATGCAGATTATGGGGATTCATTTGGACAAACGTGCGATGAATTTGGAATAATCGCAGCTATAATACGTATGAACGATAAAATGAATCGTATTAAACAGCTGTCTAAGAAAAAGGCATTGGTTACCGATGAGGGTATCAAAGATACTATTCTTGACTTAGCAAATTACGCTGTGATGAAATTAATGTGGGTAAATAGTAAGGATCCTCAAATAATTGATAGATACTCACAAATCCAAGGAGAACCAGAGAAACAAGAAATATCAGTACAAATAGCAGAATAATGGGACTACTTAACACATTGACTGTCATTTCATTAGTATGTCTAATAGTGGCAGGAATACTTAAAATTTTAGACAATGAGCGTAAAGAAAACAACGACAAATAGGGCAAGAATAGATGAATATGACCCTAAAATATACCCAACAAAAATATGGGTTGGTAAAAATTGTACATTGAAGGATATACGTAAACGTTTTGTCCGTAGGGATGGTGGAGAAATAGACGATCGGTGGGATCCTGAATATAATCCACAGACATTATACATAAAAGATCGTAATACCGACTTATATGGTGTACTAATTACATTCCCTAAGGATAAAGCTACACCAGAAGAATACGTACAATGGACTGCACATGAGGCAGAACACGCTAAATTCTCGATATTTTCAGATACGGGTATAGATTCTAACTGGGAATCCCAAGAAGCAGATGCTTACATGGTAGGATTTGTAGCTAAATGTATATGGCAAACAATGTTTGGTAAAAAATAATACGATTATGAACGAAATAGAATAGCTGTTGTTTAGTAATTACGTATTATTTTACGCAGATTACTTATCTTTACGCGAAACATACATTCCGATAACCGATATTTGTAAGTATTATTATCTATTAGATTGCCCAATAAATGCCGCATATGTAGTAGGATTGGAACCGGTATATGATGTAGAAAATAAATATTACGTACAATCGTATGGTGAATTAAAGCAAATATACGATAAGTTTAATTTTGAAGCGTTATCTGAATTTATACAGAATTTATGCAATATAAAAGCCATAGGTGTTGTTGGAGGAGACACTATATTGAAGTGTATACTGTTATATGAGGATAAAAAAGTAAAAAAGAAAGCATTGGCAGTATATTTTGATTATATAAATAACATAAAATACGATCAAGAAGTGGTAGAGGATGGAGAAGTACATGTTGAAAAATGCTCAAAATATGTATACCACGTAAATCAAGCAAGGAGAAATAAATCATGACTTTTAAAAGATTAAGGGAATACTTAAAAGACCCTAAATTTGTAGAATTAATTGAAAAAATGATGCAAAATGAAAGCAAACGATACAAAAATGGAGATTACAACAGAGAAGGAATCGATGACTAATTCTGATTTTAGTAGAGCATTGAATGTCGTATTAACTACGATGAGTAGTAAGATACTGTTAGATAAGAAAGAATACGACGAATTAATTAAAATTAAGTCTACTTTTGACACTGAGATGAAGACTTTCATAACCAAATATACTTCAGATAGAGATTTGGCGTATATGAAATATAATCAGAAAATAAATAAGCTGGAAGAGCAATGCTCACAAAAAGATGCAGAAATAACGCGACTTACCCTTGAAGTAGATTCGTTACGTAAACAGATAAAGAAGCAGAACAAGAAATGGACGATATTTTAATAGATAAAACAGTAACGGGAGCTAATTCAGAAGAACTTAAAGAAAATGCCGATTCTTACTTAAAATTAGAAGTCCCGTATTACGACGTAAGTCAATCCGCAATAGATACAATAGCGTACGTATACCCATTAAATGAACTGTTAGAAATGCTCCCTAAATATATACTTGACAAAAGAGATAAGGGGAGAACGACATTTAGTTTGGGTAAAACTATGACCGGTGAATACAAAGGAGGATGGTGGAACTTACAAGGATTTGGTCCTTATCCATCTCCTTCTGAGGTAGTAATACAAGCATTAATATATTTAAATACATTAAGCAAAGATAAAGATTATGAAGCAATCTACTAAATCTTTACTAACACATGACGAGATCGTCGGATACGATTCTTACGGATGGCCTCTCTATCCTTTACGCATAATATCCCTATTACGTGCTATGGGAATGTCTGATGATATTATAGATCAGATACCTGAAGATATACTTACATCTACAATAACTACATTAGAAGACGATGGTATGGGATATGGTGTAAATGAGGAGTGTATAGTAAATTGTGCGATCGATAAAAATAAAAATATCGTATACTTATGGAGAATACCCAATGTTAAAAAAGAAAGTAAATAGTCACAAAGCTTTAAGGATAAAAATGATTGATTTGTTTGAAGAATGTAGGGATTATGATGATAGTCCGTGTAATAGTTGCTGTAGGAGGTTTCATTGTCCAAATAATGATCCAGAGGAACCTGAATATTGTTCGTGGTATCTGACGAGATTCTCCGCGTCTGACACATTATAATGAAAAATAATTTTTTTATTTTTTAAAATTTTTGTATTTGTATAAAAACGTGAACTAGCAAATTCTACACCCCCTACTCTGGTATCGGAATGAAACTACCCCGTGGTGGGGTGGTGGCCCTAACACTTATAACTATGAATGCAAATAAAGTACAATGTGAGAACCTAAAGTGTGTGTTAAAAGAAGTTAAAGTATCTGAAACGGTCGAAACGTCTCTGCAACTGTCACTAACTTCTGTGGCTGATGTAACGAGCCTTCAGGCGTTAACGGAAAGTAACGGCCAAACCGCCGTAACGCTATTCTTACGTAATATGGCTGACAGGCTCGAAGAAGTAACGCCACTGATAGGGGATGAGTGTCAAGTATTACACTTTAAAGCGACTGTTCTTGACCTTACGGATGGCGCACACAAGTTGGTATTTACCGACGGGTACGATAACGGTCTTTCAGCTCTTACGTGGAACACTGCAAACCTTAACACTACGAAAGAGGACGCACTCGCCGTATTACTTTCTCAGCTCGACGCGCGTATAGATGACGGCACGTACTGGTGGGACTCTGACGACGACGTTAACGAGCCGGAAGAGGAGACAGAAGAGCCGGAAGAAGAGCCGAAAGAGGAGAAAAAACCGCAGCGGCCTAACAGACCGCAAAGACCTAACAAGCGTTAACACACCGGGCGAGTGACGAAAATCACTCGCTTTGCTTTTTTCATCGTATTCGTTTTCGACATAGGTATTTTAGGGTTAATATATAGCGTTAATGATTAATCAATAATCGATAAACATATGAGTAGCATTAGAAAAACGAAGAAGGCTATGAAGAAAAGTAATGGCTTCTTTACCATGTTTGTATCTCCAACATTGTCTGATGGATATGCAATGGACAATATGGTATTTTGCTCAAACGAGTCTACAGCAATTCAGTATCGGAAACAAGGCGTGTCATTTTACGATAGTGAATATATTCCGTATAAATTGATACGTGGGGTACGAATTGGAGCTTAAAGCTTGTTATTGAACGTTGAACGTCTAATCGTTATTGATGATTTAAATCAATATATCCTGAGTATGATATAAAACTACTCACTCTTTGTGTTCTGGAGTATAAACTAAACGTGGTCAATCACCAGGAGAACACTACGTGTTGGCAGCTCGGAAAGACGAGCATTTTTAATAAGAAAAACTGTTTTGAATCAATCAAATTAATACAATTATGTTACAAGTAAAGAAACAAGTTGATGTAGTTTGCTCAGCAATCGGAAAGGGCACAACTTTTGCCATATCGTATAACCAATGCGTAGCTATCGGTAAAATACTTGGAGAACTCGGGTTCGTTAACGAAAGAGGAGAAAACCCGTTGGATTTGATACAACAGATAGAGTCTGAGGAAGAAACGTCAGATCGGCCAGAAATCGAAGTTTAATAGTACTCGCTATGTTAAAAGATAAACTTTACATCATTATTGCCTCATTGATAATAGTTATCAGTGTAGGTATGAATATTCATCAAGCGTCACGTTATTCTAAAGCGTGTGAATTGATTGAATGTTACGACCGTGTAGTAGACTCAATTGATGATGATTATTTCTTGGATGTCATTTGTACAACAGATGAATGGAGAGATCTTGAGAATTGTGTCGAACGTAATCATCTCGGATGTGGTTGTCCTAAAGACATCATGCCTATAAATAGTCCTGAGCAAGACTAAAACTGCTCACTCTATTACTGGCTCCCTATTAAATTAGGTTTTGTCATAGCTCTAGACATGTAATGCGTACAAGAGCTAAGTTGAACTTCTTGATATTATTATCAAGCTCCCGACATATGGTGTAACAATATGTCCGTCTTACTATACGTAAATAGTTAATTTATCTAAGCGAAAGCTGGCCAATAATGCATTGCCTGACAAACATGCTGTTGTGCTGCCGAAGCATACCTAATCTTGTGGATAAGTATGAACGGTGATAAATCGGTAGACTATGGAAACAGCCTATGAGGTAATCCTGTATTACATTACGCATGTCAAAGCGTATACAGGTACACAAGACTTGGGGAGAGAGCGTACGACTCTCCCCATTTTATTCTTTTGTACATAATTCATAATCAATATGAAAGCACTAAAACTAATACTCAAATATTTAGTGAAATATTATTTACCGATATGTGGAGGAATATTGCTTACAATATTAATAATGGCAGGTATCATTAAACTTGTCAATATATTACCTCCAGGATTAGATGTAATAGCATTCTTTATGATAATCGGATTAATTATCACTATTATTTTTGGTATTGTAAATTCATCTAACAATGAATCTAAGGACTAAATTCCTCATCAGTGATGCTATACTATTTTATATAACCAGTATTGTAGTTGTAGTATCAGTACTCTCAATAGATTATCTTTGGGAGTGTGGTTTGTTAGCGTTCATCGCAGATATTATATTCTGCGCCCTTCTCATCACAGCTTGTAGAATAGCTATTCCACGTTCATCCTATCGTTATATCTTAGGGTATAATGTATGGTGTAAATTATTGTACGGTAAAAATAAACTAAGGAGACCTAAGAGATGATTATTTGGTTACCGTGCGAGTCACCTGGTCATGTGATGATAAACTGACCAATTAACTTTTAAACATTATCAAAATGTTAATACATCCAGATGGACACGTTGCTTGTAGGGTACAAGACCATTGGTTTCACGTATTGTATTTCATGGTTCCGAAGAAAAATTCTATAAACTTAGGTTTAAAATTGCCAATATTTGAAGGAGTTGACAATAGTAAATTTAATTATGTAGGAGACAATACTATTTCGATGAGTAGTAAAATGAATTTGTTTGAGGTATTCATAGTTGAAGACCCTCCCTGTATCGATCCAAAAATCGTAAATGATTTATTTAGAGAATCTTTTTTAGATACAATGCAAACAGAAATAAACATTTAAATCATCAAAATTATGGAAAAGGAAATAAAAATCAATGGTTATCGGTGTAAATTTATGGATAATACCGAAGAACCAGAGTGTGAATTCTTATGTATCCCGATAGTTCATGATGTTAAATACATCAAGAATTGGGCTACACTTAGTTTTACTCCAGAGGAAAAAGAAACATTTGGCAAACGCATACACATACTTGATTCTCGCATGATGCCATCTACTGTTCCCAGTAAGGTGTTATCAATCTTTGTGTTTACATACCAAGAAGATGAGGATATTGAGTTTATTAAACGCAATGCTCAATTCTTCTTTATGGAAGGTAAATCGCCTGAAGTAGAACCGAGTGATGATACTGCAGAGTCTGCAATCATAAAATCTGTAGATGGAAATATATTCGAGGTAGTTAGCGTAATACACAAAGAAGCAGGACTAAGTTTAAGAGATGCAAAACAATTAATAGATCTGGTACGAAAAGGTTTTTACCAAAAATTACCATTAGATCACGTGTCTGCAGATAATAGACGCTTCCTTTTGAGTCAACTTAGAGATAATAATGTTAAATTTACACTTAAATGAAACTGAATTCGTTATCCGCATTAGGCGAAGCTATTAAGTACGCCAAACAAACCGAACGCAAGTTCAAACGTGAATCTGTCACCAAACAATCTAACCGAATAGGTGGATTTAGGGATAAGCAGTTGGTTATTTATGCACAATTTGATAAAAACGATCAATTGTGTGATATACAACCAAGGTACATTAAAGAGGTACAAGCTTTATATGATGAGTATAAAGGTCGTCCTTACTCTCTCATTTGTGATGAATTACGTTCAACATTTAGGGATCTAATAACGGATAAAGTAGTATGAAACACTATGACTATGTGTACGTAATACACGATCCGTATGAAAATCCCCGAAGAATACAATTATCACATGTTATTCTTCCTGCAACAATTAATAAATACAAAGGTGATACGTTAGCTTATATATCCGGTAAAGGGCATAGCAGAATTGAAATAAATTCAATGGGCTATAATCATACAATGTACCATTTAATTGTTAAACAAAATATTATAGATGAATTAGAGAAACTTAAACCTGGTAAGATAATGAATATAAAACCAACTCATTTTATCTTTAACGAGGTTTCAAATTATGTCAAGAGTTTAAGAAGATTCTATGATATTATTGAACAAGACATCTATCAATTGTCAAAAGGTCGCGTTAAATTGACAGTTAGTCATCTATATATGATGATTATACAAAACAATAAAGGACTAAGAAAGCATTTATGTATAATAATACTTAAAAATGACAATACAATAGATGTTAAGAAATTGGATAGAACGGTATGGTGACGAAAAGAACTCAAAATCAAGTAAATCTTCCACAAAAACAACATGGCAAAAAATGGAATGAGCGTAAATGGAAGATATACTTCAAAAAGAATGGCAATAGTATGTTGTTATTCGATGGTTTGAATGGAACTAACGCTATTCTAAGGCGTAACACTCTCAAGCGTTTATTCTCTGATTGGAAAGGACATTTTATTGTAACTAAATAACTATGCCGAAATATAAGCCTGGTCAAATAGTTACTCTGAAAGATGGTAATACGAGATATGTATGCAAAATAATTACAACACGTTTCGGTTGTGCAGGATGTGCATTCATGACACAAAATAATTGTCCATTTTGTACAGCAATGTGTTACGAAAGAGTAGGTACATCTGTATATAAATTATTAAGTAAATATGTCGTGGAGAAAGAAAAACGGAGTAACGCGAGTACAAAAGATTGATGAAGTTGTCAAACGTAGATTTCATGCTGATTTGCATAAATTAGAGAAACTATGTCATGATAATAAATTAATCTTATGTAACTACAAAGAAGCTGATGATAATATGATATGTGTATTGTCTACTAATGAATATGAGTTAGGAGACATGCGTAAATATTGTTCATCAGATAATGAAAACTACTTTATAACCGAAAGTGGTTTAAGTAAATTACATAAATTACAAAACAATGAAGACAATTGTTAAAGCAATAAGTTTACTTATATCTATAATAATTGCTACAATACTAATATTCTACTCAGTTACAATGCCAATACCGGTAGCTGGAGTAGTATTGTTAGTTGGTGGTGCGATTATATGGATATTAATAGGTGTGATTTGTGCTTGTAGTTTATTTCAAGATTAACTCAAAGGGGGTAGAGTATCAAACTCTACTCCCAGAGTATAAATTTAGATTTAGTAAAGCTACCACGTTAACCACGTGAGAGTTCAAAGTCTCTAAAAAGCTGATGACTAAATAAGTGTTAATTAACTAAAGTTAAACTTTTAAATCATTATCAAAATGAAAGTAAAAGAAATGTCGTATGTGGTCGGTAGTACCACGGATTTTTTAACAATTGAATCCGAATCTACCAAAGTTGCTGTAAACATGGACAAAATCGTATCAATTTCTACTACTCCATCTAAAACAGTAGAAGTCAAATGCGTAGGTAACGAACGTATAGAACTTGAAGACGTGGAACTGTCTGAAGTTCTCGACACAATCGCTTGCTGCGGTGACGATGATATTTATTAACATTCAAAAATCATTATCAAAATGAAAAAAGTATTTGCGTCTTTATTAATTGCATTGTTTGCTATAACATTAGCATCATGCACAACAAAGAAGGAGAAGGAGAAAAAGGCAGAAGTAGAGTATGCCGATAAAATCTCCAAGAAAGTTGTAAAAGATATTCAGAATCCTGTCTTTAAGGACTCAGAAAGCTTTATCAACAACATTCTCACAAACAGAGAACATCAACGTTACACGGCCATTGTCAATCGTCTTACATTAAGTGAGATTAATGAAATGGCTAAAGTTATCATTCATCGAGAAGGCTACGTTGATTGGAAATTATTCTTAAAAGAGTATGACCAGTCATATCAACGTGTATATCGATACTTAGAAGAACCTCCGACAACAACAGAGAATACAAAAATAGACACTATTGTGAAAGTGGGTTCAAAAGATAACAACTTAAACGTAACAAAAAATGGAACAACGAATGTTAATAGTAGTATTCAACGGCAATGAATTGCCCGACGAAGCGTTAGCAAAGGTTAATGCCATCGTAGCTAAATCTGGATTTGCACATCCGGATGATATTGTGATACACACGCTCAACGAAAAAGATTTAGCGAAAATAGTAGCTAAACAAATTATCACTGAGCATTCTTCTAATGCACCAATGCCACAAACATTGACTGGAGATGAAACAATCAAAATGTTGGCAAGAAAGTATCAATTATCTAACAGTACAAGTCTTGCGATACAGTTAACGATTGATCTTCAGAACATTCATGACAGAATGATTCATGGTAAAGCTATCGAGGCAGATAATATCTTTGTAGGAAAGATATGTAATCTTGTACACAGTAGCTGGTTCCATGAGGAATGTGCAAGGAGATTCGGGTATGTTGGAGAAACTCCAAATATTGTCAAACAGATTTATATTAAATTCTTCGATAAAAATGGTAGACCAATATCGAGATGAAGAATATGAAGATTCATATCCACCTCTAAAAAAGACAAGACGTTCAAAACGTCATAAGTGTGAGTTAAAACCATATAAACGAGAAAAATATAAATATAAAGACGATGTGGTATAGTTTTGATGTCTACAAAAAAGTAGACAATAACAAAAGCAAAAAAGTTGCTACTCATAAATATCATACACTCAACGAAGCACGAAACGCAAGGAGAGCTATAGAGAACTTTAAAAAAGGAAAGTATCTGCTACAGCCAAGAGAGAACGCTCCTTTTAAATTCGTCGAGTTAGGAGGATGGACATGTAGTGCAATTACACAAGAAAATTGAGTTAATTAACATAAGTTTAACATTTTAAAACATTATCAAAATGGCAAAGAATAATGCAAAACCAGCAGCAGCAGCTCAGCCTGCAGTACAGAAACCTCAAGTAGAAAACCCCTCAGCTGAAATCCAGGAGGACAACGTAATTGATGAGATTAGAAACAAAAACATCGGCGAGGCAAATATTGCCGAACTGGCGAAACAACAGTTGAAAGACGAACAGAACAAGCGTCTCATCGAAGAAAAGAAACGTAAGATCGCCGAAGCTGAGTATATCAACTTGAAGGCTCGCCTCATGTTGCGTGCACGTCGTCGCGAAGCTAATGCGACTAAGGAGTATCTGAAGGAAACCAAAGAGTTGCTTAACCAGCTGACTGGATACACCAACGAAAAGGGTGAAGTAGTGGCTCCGACGCTGACTATCTTCCAGTATGAAGACAAACGTCGCGAGATAACCAAGAAGAAGAATGAAGCATTCCGTGACTCGGATCGTCAGTACAGTGACGAACTGAAGGAGCTTCGCTTCCAGTATCCGAGCTATTACTGTTACGAATGGGATAATTAATCATACGTAGCACAACAAATCGTCCGTCTCAAGAGCCCGAGAGCCAACGAGAGACTTAATAAAGGTGGTGCATTACAATGGCACGTAATTCCTTTTGAGTTATTGATGAATTAACATCAGAACAAGAGTCATAGAGCCATGTTTGGACGTAAAGCTCTCAAAACAGGGAGAATAAACTATGTGTTTATATCTCAAATATTATAATCTGAGAACCTTTGAGTCACTGTGGTGCGTATTAGGTCATAGAACATCATAGTCAGATTATTATATCAAGGACTTTTTACCACAACCCCTATAGTCTGAGAACAATGGGATTATTGTGTATATATGTGAATATGTGCGCATAAAACAATAAATATACGTCAGCTTTATTTGCGTTCTGAAAGCCTCAAAAACTGTCAATGGATTAGCTGCCCATAAACAGGAAATGAAGCGATTAGAGCGCAAATAAATGGCGTTATAGGGCATTTTAAGCTTGCTACTTAACTTGCCCACAAATCCTCCCGCTTGAGTATGATGCAAATATGTCGGACGAGGTGGCGGTAACCTCCAGGTCCACTTTCGCATAACAGGTAAATTTATAGTTTAATAATTTAGTTTCCAGGACCGCTGTGAAGTTCTCCTGGTTTAATATGGGCCTGAAATAGAGTTAGACGGCATAGGAGATAAATACGATGGGAACGGATGCATAAGCATAAATGGCAATGTAAATAACATTGTTGACTACACTCGCGTAGCGTGAGATGTGTCATCAGGTAGCTGTACCTGATTACCAAAAACAGTGGTAAGAGTTATGGTAATTGGGGGTTCGATTCCCCCAACTCTACTAAACTTATAGTTTTATGAATAAAGGGTATAAAGCAATGTTGAGGGATAGATTACTACCCTCATGGAACTTAGCATTATTATGGTGTAAAGTTAAGAATCGGTGGATAGAAAGAGCGTATATAGAAAATATCGCTACTGCTCCAAAACCTTTGCGTTCTGATTTATGTAAGTTTATTACTGGTCGTAAAAAGAATTGTGGTGTAACATGTTCATTTTGGACTACTATAGATCCTGATGGATTCTTATTCGGTGAAAATCGTGAAGAATATAACATGTGGAAAAATGTACAGAAATGGGTAGATTGGTTCTCTAAGAATCAAATATTTATCTATGATACATTACAGGATATTATTAAGATATATTCTTCTGAAGAAATATTAGAAGAATTGTGTAAAAAGTATCCACGCATAGATAGGAAACTATTAACGTTTATGATCAAGAATAAACACATTTATTATGGAACAAAGTAATAATTTCTTTCCAGAATCGCCGGGATTATATATAGCTCAGCGAAACACCGATGTTGTCCTGTTTAAACTAACAGGTATGTTTCCAACTTTAATTGTTGGTAAAGCTCTTTACCTTTCAAATTTAATTGAAGGTAATTCTCTCTCGGAAACTCCCAAAAATGTTCTCGAAAACATGATAATATTTCCTGAAAAATGGAAATTTACACAATTGGGAAAATTAATTAACATGGACGTATTTCCTAAGCTTGCTTTTAAGTGTGATGGTGACTTGGACCTAAGTACTGATGAAGTATTACATATACGTAGTACTTACTATAGGTTAGTACAAAGTGGAGTCGCTCCTTCTAAGATTCTTAGAGCATTATCTTATGAATATAAGTTAACCATGTCACAAACGATCGATTTAATTAATAAATTCGACAAAGAATCTAAACATGTTACTACCTAATCTATTACGACGGTATAGTGCCAATCCTACATTAAAGGAATCGTACGAGTGGAACAGGTTAGTATGGAGTCAATATCGGTACGAATTACAAAATTGTAGTTATTGCGTTAGTCCCTTCTCCATAACGCAATGTTTAACCCATCCGCAATTGAGAAAGCTTGTTGAATGGGTAAACTATAATATTGTAAGGACTATCGATATTGACAATTTAAAAACAATTAACGTTAAACTAAGAATCGCAACAGGTATGTTGAATAAAATCGATTTAGACCAAATATCTAAAATCGAAATACATTCCAATTTGACACGGAATATTCACACAGAATACTATGCGATTCTTGAAAGCGAATTACCATTTTAATGTAGAAAAAGATGGATAGCCTCAGTAAAAAAGAAATTGAGACTATCAAACAGGCTCAAAACGGATCGATTAAAGCTTTCAATACTATATTCTATAAGTATAAAAACTATATTGAAAAAATATTAGTTATATACTTACAAGACGAGGATGAAGCTCATGATTTAGCTAATGTTGTATTCGTAAAAATATACAACAATCTTGAGAAGTTTAAAAATTATAACAACTTTAAAGGATGGATTACTACGTTAACTAAACGTACAGCTATTGATTATATCAGATCCGTTAAAAAGAAAATGGTGTCAATTGATGACACAGAACAAAGCATTCAGTTAACCAATAAAAAATTAGACAATCTTTATGGTTCTGATATGAAGGAAATCTATAATGATGCATTAAACATCATTAATAGTTTATCCAAAACCTCTCGTACAGTATGTAAATTATTTTATATTTACAATCTGACTATTCCACAAATACAAATGAAAACCGGCATGCCAGAAGGAACTATAAAGTCAGCTCTATGCCGATCACGTAACCAAATAAAAAACAAATTAAAGCTATGTTAAACTTACTTTTGTTCTTTTTAGGATTAACTTGTATATTCCTGATAGCACGTTATAATGGAAGTAACAAGTTATTCTGGATTCTACTTATCTCTATGATGAGTGGATTTATAGGAGGAACAGTTGCTGCCAATATTGGCAACGATGAGCAAGTTAACGTAAGCACAGTTTCTACTGACAACGGTGTCCTCACAACAGATTTTCTGTTGTTTAAACACAATCCAGAAAATATCTCGTTTGAGGAACCGTGGGTAGAAATGACTAAGCAGTATGAAAATACTGGTGCAGTTGCGTTTACTTCAGTTCCAAGTAAGTCTGGCTTCTTCAAGCCGAGACAAAAACCTGGTTATGTAGATACATCATGAAGAGATTATTTATGTAACTAACAAGGCTTCTGAAAGGGGGAAGTCATCAGCAAAACATAAATATTAACTTTTAAACATTTATCAAAAATGGCAAAGAAAAACGGAAATCTTGCTGCTAAACAGAAGACGCAGCAGAAACCAAAAACAGTAGTACCTCCCGCAGAGGAGACGATTGTAGAGACAGTAGCAGCTGAGTCTGTTAATCCTACAAAAATGACAGCAAAGAATATGGCTGGAACGACACATTCAAGTCTTGACGCAAACCATCGAGTAGATTTGTTAAGTCTTGCTCATAAGATGTTTAAGGAAGATCCGGATGCTCCAAGAAAGTATACTGTAGATTTCCTTGACTCTATGGATAAGATCATGGCAGCCGGAATTGTTTCAGCATTAGCCGATGAGGCAGCATATGGAGAGGGTTCATTCAGTGTGATACTGAATCACACTATGTATCCGCAACTTGTTATTGCTGCTAAGGAAATGGGTATAACTTTACCGAACGTAAAGAACTTACCTGTTAACGAAGAAGGCAAAGTTGAAGTAAGTAAGGAGCAGATCCGCATGAGCAAGGAAACAAAAGAAGAGCTTAAAAAGGAAAAAGAAATCATCGACGAAAAGCCGGAACTCGATCCTGTTAAAGTAGCAAATATGGACGATGAGGCTTTGAATAAAGCTTTGTCGTATCTCTTGATCCAGGGACCCAAAACATCAAAGATCAAGGATACACTTGTTTCTGTAGTAGATTTCATGCGTTCGTATAGCATGGCTATTGCAGATAAGGCAGAAAATGCCGCAGAAGCTAAGTTGAAGTATGATGACTATACTACCGGTCAGTGGCTTGAAATGGCATTTAGTCACGTTAAGCCTACATTTCTTCTTCACGGGATTGGTCGTGGGTTGGTTTCCACAATTGGTTTGGAAAAATCCCCTATTACAGCTTTCTGCATTATGCGTAAGTCTATGACCAAAGACGACGGAACTGTAGAATGGGATGATCAGTCTATTGCTGATGCAACCAAATCTATCGCTATATTCGTAGCGAAGGATTGTATTGCTAAGGAAAAAGCTAACATGGAAGCCCTTGATCCAAAGGCCAAGGATTATAAGGACGTCAAAGCTAAGTACGAAGCTGCTATCCAGCACTATGAAAGCTGCATAGATTGGATTACATCGAATGACAGTGGAATTGTTGACAATCTAATCACAGGTCTTGAAAACGACGATCAGGTTCTCAGTAAGATATATCAGCGAATTCGCGATCGCTATTATCCCAACAAGAGCCGTGAAGTGTTCAAGAACTTGGATACCAACATTCAGCAACGTGCCGGTGTTATTCTGAACATGTTCAAAGAAGAGGGAACTCGCAATTTGAACTACTCTGAGACGAATATCTCTGAACTTGTACAGTACACCAAAGAAGAGCTCGAAGAAAAGCGTAAAGCCGCTACAGAAGCTGCACAAGAAGAGAAAAAAGAAGAAGCAAAAAACGACTAACGCAGTTACGTCGAACCAGAAAGAAAAGACACGTACAATTAGTCGTTGATGATATCAAAGATTCTATTGGGAGACGTTTCAATAGAGCTAAAGACTTCATCAGTAACTGCTTAGACATGGAAAAATAACTTAAATCATTATCAAAATGAGAAAATTTAGTACAATGCTAAGCTGCTTATGCTTAGCAATATTCGGTGCTGTAGTGGGATTAAATAACAAAAGTCCCTCAGTAACAGCTAAAGCGGCACCTGTATTTACATACATGCCGCGAGATCTTCAATTGCCTAAGATCAAATATGATACAATCTTTATGACTAAAGATAGTATTATACCATGCAAGAAGAATCACTACAAACAAAAAGTTAAGGAAGTAAGGATACCTTATGCAGTACGTGACACGTTGTATGTGCCCGTAGTGACAACAATTATCCTAAGGGATCGGAAGGAATCATCCCAGGACTCAACGATGTGTACTGTTATTCATGACAACAGTACACAAGTCCAAAAGCCGATAGAAATTCCCGACAGTATTACGGTGCGTCCTGTCGAATATAAAGAATAGTCGCTACGGGTCTCATTAGCCCGCCGATCTGCCGAAAACTATTAACTTGGTGGGAGAATATGTTAGCCCGCTCAACGGGTGAGATTACTCAAAAGGTACCACGAAAGATATATTGCGTGAAAAACAATATGTCAGTAGGGAGAGCGTTGTATCAACCCTAACATTATGTATATGAGAACCGTCTGGAGATATACATTCTAAGGAAGACGTATAAGTCGTGAGTTGATAATCATGCAAAACGATCCGTAGCTAATACTCTTTATAGTTAGGTACAACTATATTGGTAACGATACAAGTGTTGAAATCATATGCTTCCAAACCATATGATGTACCATTGCTCAGCATAGTGTTTCACGTCTCCAAAACGTGTATAAAGGTGCTTAAATTATTAGGGAATAGGGTAGCGATAGAGAAGGACTTGATAGATATTCTGTGATTAAGATCAGAGTATGTCAAATAGATCAAGCTGTATCGTAAATACAGTGTCTAAAATTAAATCCGTGCTGTTCGATTCAGTAGTCTTTCGAGCCATCGAAGGATTCAGGGATACGGTGAAAATCAATGGCTGAGAAAACTATTGTCCTATTATGAGATAGACCGCCAGGCCTTGGTCGTTCATGCGGGATATAAAAGTGGAATGACCAGATACATGGGGCAAATGTATAGCGTCCAGAGTCCGCGTTCATAGGACTGAGGATAGGATTACATGACTGTACATAAGCAATACAGAAATGTATGAAATAGATGTTTAAGATGACTACTCGACAGTCAAAAGAAGCCACTTTAATGCTTGTGTGGCCAAAAGAAATAAGCATACATTAATTGATTCGAGACATAGCACGCCAGCTATGATTGACCTCCGTTAATGCCAATAAAAATGTTATAATCAATATTTACCGATATATTCATAGCATTATACAATATCTATTATTCTCTGTGTAAAGAAAAAGAACCTATTACACTAAGGAATAATGATAGTTATTACACATGATAATAGTGCGTATAATAGAGTATGGGAGTAAAGAAAAGATTATTCATCACGGTGTAGGAAGAAAGCTACATATTAAGTACACCATGTTCACATTGTTTAACAAAAATTGATGTCCTCCGGATGTGAAAGTCTTACGTTGTAAGTAAGGAGTAACTCCCGGAAAGTTCGAGTACCAACCGTTATGTGGTAGTCAGGCTAAAGTTATGTGCGCAACATATAATGTAAACCTAAAGACAGAACCTATACAGAACAATAAGTAGGCAGCTAATATTCGTAGTCGCAGTGCAGTAAGCGTATGCGCGTCGGTGCCGAATCCGACCTTTGCGTATACTGTCTCTATACGTAAAGAAAATATTAGTGGGTGATAACTATTAAGTATGTATTCAGTTGAAATCTGACATATTCGTGTACTATAAATAAAAGTTGGTTTTGGTAACATTTTCCGTCGAAAATGACCGTAGACTCGTAGATACCCCCTGAAGGCGAGAGTGTTCGATAATGAAACGTTTGGAATTTTACGTTAAAAGTACGTGGAGACTATTGATTGTTCTACCTGCCACAAGTAAAGGGAAGAACAGGGGTAACTGCGCCTAATCAGTATCGTAAGACTGTACAGCAGTGGAGAATGACCACTCCTATAAAACACTTAATATCCAAGCTTAGGAACGAAGATATTAAGCTTATTTTTGTGGGTTTAACAACGTCGGTAAAAGATAATCTCGATTCCAGAAACAATGGTTATCAATTACCGACACAAATATTTTGATCAGATATTCTATTCCAAAAAGAGTTAACACATGAAGTGTAAATATAAGTTTCCCAGCTTTCCTGGAATATGGTTAATATGAAAAGGGGCAAAGATATATCCTACCGTTGGATTCCCCGACTATTGTTATAGAAATTCATATTGTATTAAAGCGAGACTTTGAACACAGTCGAGTATATTAAGAAATAACTCTGGAATAAAAAACATTTTAAAGCTCAGTCCAAGCTGATTGGACACTAAATATAATTCTATCGTTGGTGGAATCAACCACGATATCAAATAGGATAGAAATATGGATAAAATTAATGTTAATGTTCGGGTTGTAGAAGACAACCGCGTTTCAATTGCGACTTTTGGTTCATTGTATGGCCATCGTATTTATAAGGCTGCAAAATTGCCTTGTTCTCTCGACTTCAATGCTAAGTTACGGGACGCTCAGGAAAACAATGGTTTGACAACAAATCGTACGCCCTATAGGTACAAGATTATACCTATTGACATTACCGGTTTGAATCTTGAAAAGGATATCGACGGTACAAACGTAATTGTCATCAATAAAGGGCAAATCGACGATTCCGGAGAAAGTATTGAAGTTCGGTGTCCTATCGACAACAACAAATTTACAAAGGAAGTAACTACTGACAATATTGCCGACTCTATCAACAAGAAAGACTCTACTGCGACTTATTTCGCAAATGCACGAAAGCTTGTTGAGGCGTTGAACCCGTGCAATAAGAACGAGATTTCTCGTATTGAGAGTCTTATCTCCGATCTTACTAAGATGAAGGAGATGATCAGTAGTACCGCTGATTATAACATATCGAGCGTAAACGACTATTATAAACAGCTTGATCAGGAGAAATCACAAGTTAAACTTAACATTAACGTAAGTGAGTAAGCAACTAAGTGAGCGGAGTAAGAAAGAAATCGAAATACTGTTCATGGATGATTCGATCAGAAGGAACTTGATTGATGATACCAAAAAAGAACTGTATAGTACTGTAACTATAAACAATGATGGGTCAATCACTTTTGGGAAGACAAGGTGTCTTTGGTGGAATAAACTCATCGGCGATCAAATTACAATATCTTTCACAGACTTTGCTTTTAAAACAGTTGCTGCACTCTCTGGTCAAAAACGTAATATTAATGACATTATTCTAAAGGGATTAAGTGAAGAAGTCATTAAGAATGCTATAATGGAAGAGCAGTACGATATGGTCGTAGATCGACTATTCGATGCAGCTCGATATGGTGTACAATCTTCCTTGAATACTCAAGGATTCTCTGTAAGCGATAAACTACCTAAAAGTAGGCATATTGACATCAAATCCAAAGACGGAATCAAAATAGTTAGGTTACCGGGGTCAGGAGACCCTCTTTGTGAAGTCAAAATTGGAATTAAAGATGTTAATTGGTACGGTGAAGATGATTGATCGCAATTGAAACGAAGGTAATGTTTTACACGAAAAATCATTAATAACTACATATCGTCTATCCTCGGGGCCAAATGGCCCTGGGGATATTTATGGAGAAATAGTAACCAGGCTAACATAGGTTCAATTCCTATATTCTCCACTATTGGTAAATGATCTTTTCAAATTCGTTGGTTATTTTATGTTTAATTAAAAATCAAACTATATGAAATCAATGAAATTGAACTCTAAGGATATTATTGCACTTCGCGATAAGATTTGTAAAACAAAGACAAAGTATTGGCGTATAATTAAGTCTGAGAATATTATGACTAAGAAGGCTAAGGCCGCAGGTATGGGCTCTGGGTTTGACCTCAAGGCTCTTCATAATGAGATACTTCAAATGACCGATACGCTGATAAAAATTAAGCTTATGTTAAATGCCATTAATAATGGTATAACTAAGTTTAATTATGATGATGCTAAGAAAACGCATTATTATACGATATACCTTGCTTGTGAAAAGAAAGAACAGCTTGCTCAGTGGGAGGAAATACTTAAGAAGCATACTATCAATCCCGCAACGAAAGCTAAGGCTGGAATTAAAGGAACAGGTAAGATTGAAACATTTACGTCAGCAAAAATTACATCGATTAAGCAAAAGCTTCAACTTGATATTAATAAGCTTGACGCTGATATAGCTAAGTTTAACGATGATACTACTCTTGAAGTAGACAATGCTGATGAGTTTAAGAACTTTATGACAGCATAATAAATAAATACTATACTATAATGCGATATGGGCAGCGTACATGTTACGAAGCCGGTTCGAGTCCGGATATAGTTACTACGGTGATAGTTGGTTGGCAATGAAGATGACATACATAGTTTTATGTGTAGTTCCTTTCTGGTTTGATAATACTTTTTATATGTCAGAGCACGCTTAAGTTGTGTAACATGAGAAATTACGGTTAAATTCCGTATTCAAATCACCGTTTTATTTTCGATTTAAAGGCCTTTCTTTGCCTCTTCTGAATAATCTACCATACTTTAGCCATAAGCCCGTCAGAACGCAAGGAAATGGCCTTAAATCGAATTTGTTTAACCTTTAAAGCATAATCAATATGAGTAAGATAAATAATAAAATAAACCGCATATACAAAATAGATACAATTGAGGCAAAATTTAACAAATTTTTAGCAACCAAACATGCCAATTCTTTCGTTAATGATATACCCTATCTTGGTATAGACAACCTTCTTAAGAAGTATAATTTACAATATCTTTATAAAATAAGTATAAGTAAAGCCCTAATAATGGCGTATATACGTCTTAAGACAGCAAACATACGAGGTATACGTGATTATACGCATATTCCTGACGATACAACTTGTGATACATATGAGTTATATCCTAATTTAACCAAGAAAGAAATACAAAAAATATGGTCTGCGAAGGAAAATCATAAGTTAGACTATGCGGAACGTATGAATATGCTGGAACAGCATAAAATCGACCGTTGGGAAAAAGAAAATAAACCGACGTACGAACAATTGCGAAACGATCTATTTCCACGCAGTATAATTCAAGCATTTACTGATAAGATGGAAAAGAAACGTGAACAAATTAGGGAATACTTATCTAAAAAGTATCCTGATCCAATATATCGTCCAATATATGTACGATATTACTCTACACCAGAAATTATAAAAGAGAAACTTATTGGGTATGTTAAAGATGCCCGTCAAGTCATAAATACAAAACCGTCATTCTATACTCTCAAAAACGTGAATAAACTTTTATGGAATAAATTGATGGAATATCAAACACGTATGAAGCGTATATTTAATGATGATTTTATTTGTCTTAAGGTTATGACTACTAACAATCACGTAGGTTGTTGGGTATAACCTGGTAAGGCTCCATGATGAAATTGGTAGACATCCGACACTTAAAATGTCGTGTTCCGTAAGGGACGTGCGAGTTCGAGTCTCGCTGGAGCTACAAGTGTTAGTTTAGTTTTTGTGTTTTATTATTGACTAATTGTTTGGGTAATACTGTTCGTGAGAATCGTATTACCATTTTTAATCTTAGAATCTTTGAATCATGATTATCCACAACAAAAAAGTAGTTATATATGATATTGAATCATTTCCTAATTATTTTTGTTGTACATGTAAAGATACTGAATCTAACGAATTGAAAACGTTTGAAATATCTTATCAGAGAAATGATGCGGGAATGATTACTGATTATTTCTTAACTGAAGGTATAATGCTTTGTGGATACAATAATCATCATTATGATGATGTGATAATTAATTATATTATTGATTATCATAATCGTATGCAAGAATTGCACTACGAAAATGTAACACAATCTATATTTAAGTTATCACAATGTATAATTAGTGAAGATATAGATAAAGTAAAACGCTGGAAATATGCAAATTATTTTGATTCTATGGATTTACTTACTATGATGTTTAGTAGTAAATTAAGGGTAGGATTGAAAGAGATGCAGTTAACAATGAAATATCCTAATGTACAAGAATATGAGGGAGATTTTAACGATTATGTAACTAAAGACGACATTAAAAAAATAATTCAGTACAATATTAATGACGTAGAATCTACGACTTCTTTATTTAACACATTGAATAACAAAGGAGAAATAGATCTACGTCTTTTTATTGAACAAGAATACGGCTTTAACGCTCTTTCAATGGATAGCGTAAAGTTTGGAGAAACAATTCTGGCTAAAAAAGTCTGTGAAGAATTAAATATAGACAAAAAACAACTGGAACAAATGCGTTCTCCGATGGATATGATTCCATTGAAAGACGTTATTTTACCTATAATACAATATAAAAATCCGATATTACAAAAAGTTCTTGAAGACATGAAAACGCAGGTAGTGACTTCTAAAGAACGTAAAGGCTACGAGAATAAGTTCGTTATCTCGAATATGCGGTACTCTGTAGGTGTTGGTGGTATACATTCCATTAATACTCCAGAGATATTCGTTCCCAAAAAAGATGAATATATAGGACACTTAGACGTTGCGTCTATGTATCCGAGTTTCATCGTGCAGTATGGGTGGTTTCCTACTCACTTGGGTAAAGCAGGCCTGGATGTATATACTCAAATTTACCATGAGAGAATACATGCCAAGCATAGCGGGCAGAAACTTAAGAATCTTGCGTTGAAATTGGTTCTTAATTCTGTTACAGGAAAAATGCAACAAGAGACTTCTTGGATGTACGATCCAAAAAGTGTATTTAAAATACGTATCAACGGACAATTGGTACTATTAATGCTTGTAGATAGATTACTGGAACGTGACTGTAAGATTATACAAGTAAATACAGATGGAGTAATGTTTATTGCAAAGAAAGATCGAGAATCGGATATAATGGAATCGGTATCTGAACTTGAGCGATTAACAAAACTCTCTTTTGAAGCGGACCGCTATGAAGCGTTTTATCAGTACGCAGTCAATGATTATTTCGGTGTCAAAGATGGTTTTTCCAGTACGAAAAACGAAGAACTGATAGAAAAAAAGGGAATGTTTATTACAAAGCCTGTCTTAGGTAAAGGACTATCACCGGTAATTATACCGAAGGCTGTGATAAACTATTTCCTTTATAACATTCCACTTGAAACTACAATTCGTGAATGTAATGATATCTACGATTTTGTTATGGGACAACGAGTCGCTAAACAATTTAAAGTAGAATACAATAATAAATACATTACACGAATTAATAGATATTATGCAAGTACTAATGGATATTGGTTATACAAAGTAAAAGAAGAAAATAGCGAATTAAAATATGCCAACATGTTAACCAAATCCGGTGTCACTATACTAAATAAAATAGATGATACAAGTACAGCAGATAAGAAAATAAATTACGCTTATTATATAAGTGAAGCGCGTAAAATAGTAAACGAGTTAAAATGTAGACAATTAGACTTATTTACATAGTACAATATCGCTTGTTAACCAATAGAGTATAAGAGATGATTATTGAACTAAACACCAATCTACTGGATATTATTCCAGAACAAATCAATTTAAATCAGTTAGTCTTCCTTAGTATGGTATTGAATAAGAATCAAAAATATAATGATCAAGACGTTCACAAGTTAGTCAGCCTTATAAGTGACGACGAAATATCATACTTAATCCAAAAGAACCTTATCACGTCGATGGAGAGACGTGGTTTTACGTATTATGATCCGAGTCAGTATTTATTAGATTTGTTAGAACCTAAGAAAGACTGGTTTGATACATTTTATGATGCGTATCCAATATATGTTACTCGTAAAAATGGTTTAAAATCATTTCTAAGAACTAATAAAAATAAATGTCGCAAAATATTTAACGATTATGTACAAGGTATAGAATCGAATGCGAAACATTTACTCGAGTGTTTGAATTTTGAAGTGCAAAAGAAAACACTTGCAGGTGAATTAGGTTTTATGAAAACGATGTACCGTTGGTTGCAAGAACATAGTTGGGAAGCGACTGAGGAAGAAATGCAGTATCAACAATCTATAAAGGAGAAGTCTTATGGAACAGAGCTACTTTAATTTACCTATAAGACCCATTTCAGTAGTAGCAAATGAAGCACTTAATTATATTAAAGCTCGTAAAGAGCATAATGTAATTTCATTAGCTACACGCTGGAAGAAACTAAATAGATGTTGTATGGGAGGTATTGAACCAAATACCGTTTATACCATAGCTGGTATTTCTGGAAGCGGAAAAAGTTCTGTAGCAAACTTAATCCAAACTGATTTAATTGATCTTAATCCTAATAGGGACATTGTAGTCTTAACTTTTTCTTTAGAAATGGTTGGATTTAGGCAGATAGGAAGAACGCTCTCAAATAAGTTGCGGAGAACGACTTCTGATTTGTATAGTTCTCACCAGGACCTCGATGACAATACGTACCAAAAGGTCATCAATGTTTCTAATCAGCTAAAGAATTATCCGATTTATTTTGTAGATAATCCGGGTAGCCCTGAGCAAGTAAGACAAACAATTCTATCATTTTATGATAAATATGTGAAAGACCAAAATAAGTATTTCGTAATAATATACGATCATACTTTACTTACCAAAAGAGTAGGTACAACAATTGAAACTATGAGTGAACTACAAGAAGTATTCATACAAATAAAGAAACTTCCACTCACAAGTATTATACAACTTTCACAAATGAATCGTAATATAGAGAGTCCAGAAAGGATAAATAACTCATTGGCACATTACCCAATGAGAAGTGATTTATCATCGTCCGATTCGATATTTCAAGCAAGTGATTATGTATTAGTAATACACAGACCTGAAATATTAAATATACATGAATATGGTCCAGATCATTTACCTACCAAAAACAAGGTATACATTCACATACTTAAAAATAGAGATGCCGGTAAACCTTGTATTCTCGAATTTGAAAATGACCTAATGTATAATAATCTTATCGAGACGTAAGTATAATATTTTAAAGGCTGAAATTATGAAGACGTATACGTTTAAGACTATAAAGACTAAGAAGAATGATGCAAAGAGTGGTAACAATTTCTCTAAGATGTTTGATAACATTATACTTACTAATATGCTGAAAGCAAATCCGTATCTCGCAGATATGTTTGAGAATGAGATGATAATTACGAAGACGCCTAAGAGTAAGACTATTGACATCGATATCACTATAGAGCATCCGTATACAAAGAATACCGAGTACGACGGTATTAAGAAGTGTATTGAGTATTTCTATGCAAACCATCCGTTTAAGAAGGATTATGACTTTAAACTTCCTGATGGAACGCCGGTTAAGTTGTATTCTAATGAGATTCAGATTGGTTACGATCTGATTCCTCTGAATGGTTTTACAAAGAAAGTATATGATGCACTTTCTGAGGAATGTAAGAAGAATATTGTAGAGATTACAATTGAGCTTCAGAAGAAAAACAATAACGCAACAATTTTAATAGCATAATATGAGTTTGGTATTACCTACAAGTAAAATTCCAGCAGTTTCGGTAAACCCTAAATTTCTGATTATCTACGGAAGGCCCAAAGCAGGTAAAACATCTGCGTTGGCACAACTTGAATCTAATCTGATTATAGATCTTGAAGGAGGTAGTCAGTTTATTGACGCTATGGCTGTACAAGCACGTAATGTTAATGAATTGGGAGAAATTGCTCAAGCCATTAGAGCTAAGAATAAAGAAGTAGGACATAATTTTTATAAGCATATCACAATTGATAATGCTACTCGTTTGGAAGAAATTTGTCTTTCATATGCAAAATCGCTTTACATGCAGACTCCAGTAGGAAAAAACTATAAAGGAAATGATGTACGTACATTGCCTAACGGTAGTGGTTATATGTATATTCGTCAAGCTGTACGTAAAGTGATTGATATGTTCAAAGATCTTTGTGATGAATTCATTTTGGTAGGACATGTAAAAGAGGTTCAAATAGAACAAAATGGAGAAGAACTTAGTGAAATGGCTTTAGATTTAGTTGGAAAACTAAGTGCTATTGTCTGCGGAGAAGCTGATGCTGTAGGTTATCTTTATCGTAAAGGTACCGAAACACACATCAGTTTTAAAGGAGGTGATGGCACAATTAGAGAAGCAAGAGCTCCTCATTTACGTGGTCAGGATATTATTATTGCAACAGGTAATGAGGATGGAACAATAACAACATATTGGGATAAAATTTATAAAGGCGAGTAATTATGTATAGTACTAAAACAGCGATAGAATCAACAGGTTCAGTATTTATGAACGCAGGTATCAATGATAATGTAACATTGAGTAACGTAGAAGTAGCAAAATCTCCTACAGGTAAAGATTTCATTCGTTTTACATTTAGTGATGCAGATGGTAAAACAGCTGAAATGACTGAATGGAAAAATGAAAAAAGTATGTATGTTAAAACTGATGCGGAACTTCAAAAAGAAGATGACCGTCAGTTTGGACGTATAATGCAAATCATTAAATGTTATATATCTGAAGTACCAGATGTTGAACTTAACTCATTTATCGATATGATAAATTGGGTTAAAACTACTTTAAATGGAGTAAATAAAGATACCAAACTTCGTTTGAAAGTTGTTTATGACAATAAAGGTTTTATACGTGTATCTAAAAACGGTATATTTGTAGAACCTATGACCGTACAAGAGTCTCGAATTGTATTAACTGGTCGTGATAAAACTATTCGTCCAGATATACCTGTCGATAAAGAGGAAACTCCTAAGATAGATCCGCTTAGCGCAGTAAATGATGCTACTCCGGCTGATGAGACTAACTCTGATGACGATTTACCATTTTAACGTTAAATAAAATGGATTAATTTACTATTTTAAAAGAAGCGTTCAAATCGTTTATGCGATACACCTTGATAAAGAGATAAGATAAATCATTCTTATTTAGTGTACCGATTAACCGGAGGCAGGTTTGGAATAGTAAATCAATCTGTTTTATTTAACGTTAAAAGGGTAAATAAAATAAAATTACGTAGGAGAAGAGGAAACGTACTAAGTTAAGGCTCTTACTACTTTCGGTGGATGTGGAAATAACCGATAAGCTATGTCTTCTAAATGGAATAGGATGCGATCCCTGCAAGTGGACGCGATTGAGGTTCGAGTCCTCACATAGCTACTAACAAAAATCTAAGTATCATGTATTCAACAAAAACAGCAATCACAAGTACAGTTAAAGATATTTTGCTAATGTTGGATGACTACGATATTTATTCGTATTACTTAGGTAATTTCCGTATTGGCAGACTATACAATAGTCCTTTACGACCAGATGATAAAAATCCATCATTTGGTATATATCAGAGTAAGTATAATACTTTGATGTTTAAGGATTTAGGTAGTGGACAATATGGAAACTCGTTAACATTCGTTAAACTATATAACCATATTAACTCTAATGAAGAGTTAGAAAAAGAGTTATTACGAATTGTACGAAAGATAAATCCTACAAGAGTATTAAAGCAGAATAGAAAATATGATAAAGAACATTTAACCGATATTGGTATTGCAAGACAATCGTTTACACAAACTGATATCGATTATTGGTCTCAATATCATATTTCTTTAGATACTTTGAATAAGTATCAAGTATTTAGTATAAAGTATTTTCTTTGTAATGGAACCGTCAGAGGAGTCTACAAAGAATCAAGTCCCATGTATGCATATAAAGTGTTTGATAAATTTAAGATTTATCGACCTTTAGCCTCTAAATATACTAAATGGCGTAGTAATCTGACAAATTACCATGTTCAGGGGCTTGCTGAATTACCCAAAAGAGGTGGGAATCTTCTCATAATAACGAAATCGTTAAAAGACGTTATGGTACTATATGAGATGGGATACAATGCTATTTCTGCTTCAAGCGAAACTACATTCATACCAATCGAAATATTAGACAAACTGAAAGTAAAATGGAAGAATGTCTTAATATTATACGATAGAGATAGTACAGGTATGACGAAAGCTCGCGAATATAGTAAACAGTATGGACTGAATGCATTCTTTGTACATCGTAAATTTAAATCTAAAGACATATCAGATGCAGTTAAAAATAATGGATTTGATGTTGTCAAAATATGGTTAGATAAAACATTAGAATGTTATGACAGGAAGAGTTAAAAATGCGACAAGGGTCGATAAGTATGGAATTAAGTTTAGATCTAAACTTGAATTATATACTTATGAAGCTTTTATGAATGCTGGTATACCAGTTAAATATGAGCCAAAGCATTTTACTCTTTTACCAAAATTTGAATATTTAGGCGAAAAAATACGTCCTATTACATATTTACCTGATTTTATAGGTAAAGGATTTGTAGTAGAATGTAAGGGAATGATGACGGAATCATTTCCATTACGTTATAAACTATTCAAACATTACCTAAAACGACATCGTAGTAAGATGAAGTGTTACTTAGTGAGAAATCACAAACAAGTAGACGAAATGATAAAAGACATTAAATGCAAATTATCATGAACACAAATTTTATAAAAGTAGGTACAACTATTACTCCTGTACCAGAAGGTATTGATTACACATTAACTTTAAATAAAGCGTATAAGTTACTTTGGGATGATTGGGACAATAAAGCTTTTCTCCAAGAAATAGATTTACCAACGATACCAGCTGGATTATATACACAGGATGTGGATAAATTTATAGATAAAGTTTTACGTACATTTAATTCCGTAAGTAAGAATACTACTGGTGTATTATTATCAGGATTAAAAGGTTCTGGTAAAACACTTACAGCTAAAATGCTCGCTTTAAAGAGTAATATCCCAATAATTATTGTAGATGAACGATTCCCAGCAGGTAGGCTTACATCATTTTTTGCGAAGGTAAAGCAAGAAGTATGTATACTATTTGATGAGATCGATAAAAATCAACGATATTGGGATAGCAAGATGTTACTTTCGTTCCTTGATGGATTGGAAGATAACTGTAAGAAATTAGTAGTATTTACATGTAATGATGTAAATTTTGCTAATGAGAATCTAATTGATCGTTGTTCTCGTATACGTTATTATAAAATATTTGAAGGATTAAGTGATGAAGAGATAAGTAATATTGTGGATGATTTACTTCGTGACAAGTCTAAGAAAGAAGATTTGATTTCACGTATAAATGAAATTGCTACAAAAAGTTATGATAATATCATAGCTGCAATTACAGAAGTAAATAATAATCCAGATGATACTGTCGAAGAATTGCTTAAAGATTTAAATATTGCATGGAAATAACGACGCCCTATTACAATGATATGTCGCGTATCTCGAACTCTAATATAGGTTGGTTCATTAAATATGGACCAGCCTATCTTCATAAAATGCTTACTAATCCTCCAGAAGAGGATGGTACAGCAGCTATGAAGCGTGGTACAATGATACATATGTATTTATTGCAACCTAAAGAGTTTGTTGAAACGTACGAACAATTGGATATAACAGAACCTAAATCTGTTAATCAGAAAAAATTCTGTGAATTAGTAGCCAATAGCGTTGAATTAGAGCCTGATTTAGCGCTTCTGAACGCTTATAAAGGTGCCTATAGTACAGTTGGCCAGTCAGATGATTTGATGCTCTCTAAAGCAAAGGAAATGGCCTCTACGCTTAAATCTTACATTGCTTACCTTAAAGATGAGAATCGTAAGATTAAAATATCACGATATGATGTAGCTATGCTGGAGAATATACGTGATAATGTAGAGAATCATAAATTTGCTAAAGAGTTATTAAATCCGTCTAAAGGCGAGACGCATCATGAATTTCACATTAATTGGGAATTTGGAGGTGTAAAATGTAAATCGTTACTCGACAGTATTAATTTTAATATAGAAAATAAAATATGTACAATTGTAGACTTAAAAACTACAGTACATATTGGTTGTTTTGAAGAAAGTATGAAAGAATATGATTATTTAAGACAATTATGTTTCTATTGGATGGCTGCAAGATGGTATATACTTAACGAATTGGACGAAAATCCAATATTATGGGAATATGCATTTTATATTGTAGCTATCGATACAGTTGGAGATAATGAAATACGAGTATTTAAAATAACTGAAGAACAACTATTTACACGTTCTAATGTTATTACAAATACGTTAGACGAAATACGTTGGCATCAAGAAACTGGTAATTGGGATCATCATAAACAATATTATGATGGTGACGGAAGCGAAACATTAAATTTATAAATTATGAAACCTACAAATATTGTAAAAGAGTCAGAAAAAACGTTAGATGTAACTGTTGAAACTAAAGAACTTGATATAACTTCTGAAATTCAAGAGTTAGATATAACACAGGAAGAACCAGAATTACAATTACGTACTGAATATACTTTAGAAGAGTTTTTAAAGTATACAGGTCTAAAACTAAAATAAATGTACTTTAGAGATTTTAATCCAAATAAGTATAACAAAAATATATATTTGGCAGATTTGTGTATGTCAAATGCTAATATAATAACAAGAAAGGAGTTAATAGATGTTATTGATTATAACACTATAACTCC
>OHQT01000290.1_pt1 | contig 29056 bp, 22 predicted proteins | sample 1578221 | NCBI WGS metagenome assembly OHQT01 (sample SAMEA3879547, study PRJEB24766) | human gut metagenome | biome: human-associated habitat; feature: feces | place: USA | collected 1985/1987
AAGGCGGCCCGTACCCCCCCCTTGGCGGGGCGGAGACACGCGCAGGAGGCCGTCCGGGAGACAGAAGCCCGGCGGCCGTTCAGACTGGTACCGCTATAATACATGACTGTTCAGATAATCGGTACAAAAATAGTCAATTTTCGTGACAATCAGCAAGACAGGCACTTATCTTGTCATGCGAGGGCTTCGATTATGTAGTCGGAGACGAAGAACTCCGACTCGGGGATACGGATTCTCTCCGGACCGCATGCAGAGTCTCCGCAGCGGCAGAGGAGTCCTTCGGAAAGCAGGCGTTCCACTGCCGCGGAGTCGCAGAGCGAGGGGTCTATGCCGTCGGAAGTGCGCAGGCCGAGCATCACGGCTTCTTCCCGGGCCTGCTCCGGAGAGATATCCTCGTATTCGCGCGTCCAGCCGGAGAGAGCGCAGGAGTTCCAGCTGCGCCGCGAGCCGTCGAAGGAGTGGGCGGCCGGGCCGAGCCCGACATAGGGCAGGCGTTTCCAGTAGGCGGAGTTGTGTACGGCGCGACGGCCCGGCCGCGCCCAGTTGGATATCTCGTAGTGCTCGAACCCGGCGGAGGCAAGACGGGAACAGAGCAGGTCGTACTGATCCCTGCATTCGTCGTCGGGAGTCTCCGTGTACCGGCCCTCGCGGAGCATGCGCCCGAGTTCGCTGCCCTCCTCTATGCCGAGCTGGTATGCGGACACATGGTCAGGCCCCAGGGCGAGCAATTCCGAAACTGTGTCGTCGAGCACCGGCAGGCTTACGCCCAGGCCGCCGAAAATCACATCCACGCTGATGTTGCGCACTCCGGCGTCGCGCAGCATGGCGAAAGCCCGTTTCGCCCCGTCGGCGCTGTGGCGCCTGTTCATCCTGCGCAGCACCGCATCGGACATGGACTGCACCCCCATGCTCACCCTGTCCACCCCGAGGTCGAGCAGCCCCTTCACATAGCCGGATCCATTCTCCACTATATCCTCGGGGTTGACCTCGACCGTAAACTCCACGGGAGAGGATACCCCTGCCGCATCTACGATGCGCCCGAGCACGGAAAGAGGCAGCACCGACGGGGTGCCGCCTCCTATATAGAGCGTATTCAGGCCGGATGAAGCCTCTATCTCGTCCCTGCGCGCCGCCGCCTCGGCGCACAGGCCGTCGGCATAGGCTCCGGCCGCGGCTCCGTCCCTCCCCCTGCATGCGATTTCGGAATAGAAGTCGCAGTAGGTGCAGAAACTCCTGCAGAAAGGGACATGTATATAGAGCATTACCTGAGCAGGAGCTCCGCAGATCCGAGTTCGGACTGCTCCGTGTAGGCCTGCACGGTATAGATACCCTTCACGAATACAGGGATGTTGTTGACATATATGCCGAGGTCGACCTCCGAGCCCTGGTAGTCGATTTCCCGCGATGCCGTCGCCTCCAGGGTCTCGCCTCCGAAGGTGAAGGTCGTCATATTGCCGTCCTGCAGCAGCTTGCCGTCAGGATCGAACACCCTTACATAGATCCTTACCGGCCCCTTTTGGGCAAGTTCGTTCTCGATCAGGCTCATGGTCACGAGCAGCCTCGCGACCCTTCCGCTGCGGTCGGTGACCTTGTCGGCATTGGTATATCCGGCCATGGCGAGGCCGCGCGCCTTGAGCACGGCTCCGACGCTGACACGTCCCTCGAGATGCTCCACCTGCTGCGAAAGCTCCTCGTTGAGCCTCCTGCTCTCGGCAGCCTCCCTGCGGGCGGACGCCGCTTCGGCGGTGAGCTGGTGGTTAAGCGTGTTGAGCGAGTCTATCTGCTCGATATACCCGCGCATTATCGAGCGGAGCGTTCCGAGCTCCCTCTCGTACTGGCGGATCTTGGTACGGTTCGTGGCCTCGGTCGTCCTGACCCTCTCCACGAGCATGGCTATCTCCTCGCGGGAGGAGTCGAGCTGGGCGTTGATGACGTCATAGTCCGACGACAGACCCTCGTAGTCCGTCTGGAGGGCTATGATCTGCGCCGTCAGGTCTTCCTTCTCGGCATTGAGCTGGTCTACCAGGCTGTTCTTGCTCATGAGCACATATACGAAGGCGGCGGCCAGGGCGGCAGCGACCACGCACATCACTATCACCACGGTCTTCAGACTTCCGTTGGCCTTCCTTTCGAGTTCCTTGCGCTCAAACTTGGCTATGGGATCTTCCTTTTCCATAATCGATTGTTTTTCTGTTTCGACGTTCCGTAAATACAGATGCAAAAATAAGAAGATTTGTACTATTTTTGCAGGCGTCAACTGCATAAAACGATGAAATCATGAAATATATCGTCAGAGCGATAAAATATTTCTTCTATCTGCTCATACTTCTCGCGCTCGTAGTGGCCGTCCTCGTGCTTTCCGGACTGGTGGAAGGCGACCTCGGGACAATGTTCGTCAACGGTTACGACTCCTACTGGCAGATGGCCCTCGTGGCCGCCGCGCTCGCGGCAATCTACCCCCGCCTGGGATACAGCACCCACAAGGCGCATATCTACGGCGAGCCCGCCGACGTTGAGGATACCATACAGCATGTGATGTCGGTCCGCGGCTATGTCGAGAAAGACAGGAAGGACGACGGCCGCATACGCTTCGTCAAGGCCTCGCCCGTAAGCCGGGCATTGAAGATGTGGGAAGACACCATCACAATGGAAATCTGCCCCGCATGGGTCGAGATAGAAGGCTCGACACGCGAGGTGGTGCGCATAGTCTCAGGGCTCGAAGCCGCCGACAGGGAGAAGCACGGCGGCCAGATGCAGCAATAGCCGTTCCGGCAGCGGGCAGCAGGCGGCAGGCAATAAACGGCCGGCCATCAGTCAGCTTCTACACCGTCTTCCGCAGAGAGGATATGCTCCGCGGCGGTGCAGAGTGCGTCATAGAACTCCTGTCCGAAGCAGTCGACAAGCGGTTTCTGCAGGAAACGGTACACCCTTGTCCCTTCCCTGCGCCCCTTCTCGAACGCCGGGCGGCAGATATCCCAGTGATGTACGTTGAGCGCAAGGGCTCCGCTACCCAGCCGGGTCACCCTGACAGGATACAGCGAGCACGACACGGGCTTGCGCAGCCCGCACATCTCGATTGAGCACAGGCACTCCCCGTCGGGGCCGAAGTGGCAGTAGGCACACTCCTCGCCGGTTTCGGACAGAGGGGTCACCGTATCCCCGTCCCTGTCGACCTCGAAGAAGCCCTTCTTCTCCACGGCAGCCCTGCCGCCGGGAGTCATAAGGGAGGAAAATACGGGATAGTCACTTCCGATGCTTGCTTTCTCGGACTCCTCCATAGGCGCACCGCTGTCGCCTATTATGCAACAGGCGCCCCTGCACACCGGATAGTCGCAGGCAAAGAAGTCCGTCACGACATCCTCCGACACGAGGATGTCGCCTATCTGTACTATGGTTCCGAACTTGCGTTTCTTCATCAGATTATAACATATTCTACTCCGGCTCCGGACGCGAGCACTCCCAGCACCTGCTCCACGAGGGCGGCATCTACGGAGTCTATGGCCTCCTCGTATCCGCTCACGAGGTCCTTGCCCTCGCTGTAGCGCACCAGGGCCGCCTCTATTTCGCTGCGCGGCTCCGAGAGTGCATGGGCAAAACTGCTCTTGAGCTCCTCCTTGTAGGCCTTGAGGTCTTCTGCCGAGATGCTGATTTCCGTAAGGTTCGACGTGACCCTGCGCACCGCCGGAAGCAGTTCCAGCGGGGAAGCCGGCTCCACACCGGCCGGGAGTCCGTCACTGCGGCATGGCTTGCAGTTTATGAACAGCGACACCCTCTCCGAGGGGAATACCTCGAGGTTGTCGCGCATGTCTATGTAGGCACCGCTGCCGGCAAGGGCATCGACAAGCTCGCGCCTTATGCACGACACCGCAAGACGGAAAGCCATGTAGTTGCGCATGTTGTAGGGCAGCATGGCCGCCATGCCCACGTTCACGCCTATCTCGCCTCCTCCCACGAGCCCGGGAGCCGACTCGACCGTATATGTGACAGAACCGGACGCCATCTTGCTGCGCACCCGGGGCCGGCGTGCGAACTGGCGCGTGGTGCCGAAACTGCCGAGCGTGCGGCACAGTTCCCGCTTCAGCTCCTCCTCGTCAAGGTCTCCGACAAATACCAGCAGGCCGTCGTTCACCTTGGAGAACAGGGTATTGAAATACTCCCGGGCCCTGACGGGAAGGTCCTCGCCGAGATTGTCCATATCTTTCCGCTGCGTAAAATAGTAGTCAGGACGCATTATACTGTCCATCAAGGAATTGACGTCGCGTGGAGAAAGCGCGGACATGTCGATGCGCAGCGCCTCCTCCAGCCTGTAGCGCGCAAATGCCAAGGAGTCGGGCTCGCGCAGTTGCGCCACGGACAGCAGGGAACGCATCAGCAGCGGCAGCTTGGAGCAGGGGGCGATACCCCCTATGCGCAGGTCGGATATCCCGGCTTCCTGATCCATAGTGATGCCGTTGGCGCTGAGCATGGCCTTGAAGTCGCTGCCCGTAAGGGAGGCTATCCTGTCGAGGAACAGCATGTCGCCGACGAAGGCGCTCTCACCCTTGCCGAGCCCGGGAACGCCGGCCACACCGCCCCGGAGCATCAGGCAGTAGCGGAACTCCCCCGTCTCCGCCGTCTTCTTGTACAGTACCTTGATGCCGTTCGAGAAGGTCCAGAGCCTGCCTCCCGTCACCGGTTCCTCGATTTCACCCATGAGCTTCACGCGCCGGCGGTGAGGCTCGAAAAGGCTGAGGGTGTCGCTGTAGTCCTGCTTGAACTCCACCTCTCCGCTCGAATCGGCCTCCCATTCGTTTCTGAAAGTCTCGAGCGCCGCCCTGCGGTCGAGTCCGAGGTCCGGCACGTCCAGCCTCAGCGTCAGGTTGCGGCTCGAATCAAGCAAAGCCGAGACGAACGAGTTGAAATAGACCAGCTCTCTCTGAGGATTCATGCTCCTGGCCGCGAGGAAGCCGCTGATATCCGACTCCGACGCGAGCGTGGAGCCGTACAGATACGACGCTATGCACTTGTCGAGATATTCGGCGTTGGACAGCACCCTTCCCTGCTCCGTCCTTTTGGATTCGTTTATGAGTTTCTGCTTGGCGTCGATGAACTCCGGGAGGGCGGCACCGCTCGCGTCGAGGTCGGAAAGTACGGCGGCGAATATCCTGATCGCCTCGTAGATATGCTCGAACGAGGTATAGACCGAGAACGAATATCTTTCAGGCCCGGGGCCTTGGGAGCTGTCGTCATACTGGTAGCGCGCGGACGCGAGCGGAATGCCCCGCGCCGCGAAAGTCTGTTCCACGCGCCGCGTCACTATCTGCCCGAGTATGTAGGCATATGCACGGGCCACCAGCGGCTGCGGGGTGTCCAGCATCTCCCTTGGAAGCCTTTCCGCAGTGAAGACGGCGTTTATCGCGGCGACATCATAGGTGGAATTCCTCGACACGAGGAACAGCATGCTGTCGCGCGGAGTCCACAGGGGCTCCTCCGGAAAGACGCGCGCGTCGAGACGGGGAACCATCATCGACAGCAGACCGAGCCTCTCCCTTATCTGCGCGGCATCGATGTCGCCGCAGACGACGATGGACTGCGGACGGGACGAGGTCGATACGATGTCGACAAGCATGAGCAGCACCGAATCGGCGACGCTCCTGTCGTATACCGGGACATCGTGCAGGGCATATACGGCAGCATCGCCGCTATGCGAGAGGAAGCCTTCCGGCCCGTAGCCTATGCCGTTGTCCGCAAGGAACTCGTACGGAACCCTGTCGCCGAAATGGGGCAGGGACGAGAGGGCCTCGCGGTCGCGTCCGGGATCGGCTCCGGAATCGCGTACGAGGGCGAAGTCGGCGAAGCCTTTCTGCACGGGATTGGTGACAAGGCAGTACTCGATACCGTTCGGAAGGCTGCCCTTCGTTATTTCTTCGGCCACCCCGAGAGACGGAAGTGCCTGCGCATGCATCATAGAGATGCCGGCGCACGCCGAGAAGGCCGTCAGTATGAGAGCAAGTTTTTTGGACATATACGAATGCCGACGCAACACAAAATTATAACATTTTTATTAAATTTGCAGTTAGCGCACAGATTTTGCATCCGCATTCAGGATGCTTTTCAGGAAATAACAATAACAAACCGTACAATATGAAAAAAATCATCGTAATCCTTGCGGCTCTGTCAGTATCGTTCGGCATGGCCCAGGCCCAGTCCCTCGAAGAAATCACAGATCTGTACAACACCGGCGCCTCCATGCTCACTTCCGGAGACAGGGAGCTGGCACTGAAGGCTTTCGAACAGGCCTACGAGCAGGCCCAGCTTCTCGGCCCCGACGGCCAGGAAATGGCCGACAAGTGCAAGGAAGTGATTCCCGACCTCTACCTCTCCATTGCCAAGGGCATGGTCAACGACGCCGACTATGCAGGAGCCCTCGCCCAGCTCGACAAGGCAGTTGAAATCGCCAACAGCTTCGGCGATACCGGTGTAGCCGACGAAGCCAGCGCACTGCTTCCCGTAGTGCTCAAGCAGAACGGCGGCGTGCTCCTCAACAACAAGGACTATGCAGGAGCGGCGGACGCATACAGGAAGGCCCTTGAAATCAATCCTTCCGACGGCGTCGCAGCCCTGAGGCTCGGACTCGCCCTCAACGGAGCCGATGACCTCGAAGGCGCAAAGGCAGCCCTTGCACAGGCAGCGGCCAACGGCCAGGAGTCCGCAGCCAACAAGCAGCTCGCCACGATCAACCTCAAGGAAGCCGCAGCGGCAGTGAAGGCCAAGAAATATGCCGACGCCGTGACCGCAGCCCTCGAGGCCGCCAAGTACAACGAGACCGTGCAGGCATACCAGATCGCGGCATCGGCCTCTCAGGTGCTCGGCAAGACCAGCGATGCAATCAGCTACTACGAGAAGTGCCTCGAGATAGATCCCGACGCGAAGAACGCCACCCAGATAGCATTCACTATCGGAGCCCTCTACCAGCAGTCCAAGAACAACGCCAAGGCCGTAGAGTTCTACCAGAAGGCTGTTTCAGACCCTGCCCTCGGAGCGCAGGCCCAGCAGCTCATCAACGCGCTCAAGTAACATGCGCAGCCTTGAGCTCCTGGCTCCGGCGAGAAACAAGGAAATCGGCATCGCGGCCATCGACTGCGGTGCCGATGCCGTATATGTCGCCGGTCCCGACTTCGGCGCCCGCAAAGACGCAGGCAACAGCTTCGAGGACATAGAGGAACTGTGCAGCTACGCTCACGGCTTCGGCGCAAGGGTGTTCGTCACCTACAATACGATAGCCGAAGATGACGAGCTGCCCGAGCTCAAGGCCCAGATGCTGCGTTCACAGCAGGCGGGGGCCGACGCCTTCATAATCCGCGACGGCAGGATCTGCGCATGGGACGAAATCAAAGTCCCCCTGCACGCCTCCACTCAATGCGCGATACGCGACCTCGACAGGGCAAGGCTGTTCGAGGCTCTCGGCTGCGGACGCATAGTGCTCGAAAGGCAGCTGCCGCTCGAGACCATACGCGAGATCTGCGCCGGCGTAGGCTGCGAGGTCGAAGTGTTCGTGCACGGTGCGCTATGCGTATGCTACAGCGGAGACTGCCGGCTCTCGCAGTATCTCGACGGACGCAGCGCCGACCGCGGGGAATGCATACAGGCATGCCGCTCGCTCTACGACCTCGAAGACGGAAGCGGACACGTCCTCGTAAGGAACAAGCCTCTGCTCTCGCTGAAAGACCTCAGGCTCAGGGACCGGCTGGAGCAGCTCGCGCTCGCAGGAGCGTGCTCTTTCAAGATCGAGGGCCGGCTCAAGAATTCCTCCTATGTCAGCAACGTCGTGCGCGACTACAGCATCGCACTCGACACCATAGTGAAAAAGTACCCAGACAGGTTCCGGAGAGCCTCATACGGAACAGTCACCGGAGGCTTCACCCCTGACACCGACAAGACCTTCAACCGCGGCTATACGCAGCTTTACATCGACGGGAAGCGGAGCCGCGGCTGGGCTTCGGCCGATGCTGCGAAATCGATGGGCAAGGCCGTAGGCAGAATCGAAAGCATACGCCGGCAAACGTCAGGCGGCCTCGAGATACGGGTCCGTACAGACGAGCCGGGACTCGGATTCCACAACGGCGACGGATTCTCGTTCGCAAGCGAAAGCGGGGTGCGCGGGTTCAGGGGTGACCGCTGCGAGGGAAGCACGATATTCTGCAAGGACGTCCCGGGCCTGAAGAAAGGCATTCCTCTATTCAGGAACATCGACGCCGCGTTCGAGACGGAACTCCGTACCCGGAGCCCCAGACGCGAGATACGCGTCGGACTCGAGCTGGAAATCAGCGGAGAATACACCATCACCGTACACGCCAGGAGCGAGGACGGCCGGGAACTCGCCAGCAGCTTCAAGGCTGATCTCGAAAGGGCGGACAACACCGAAAGGATGTCAGCCCTGCTGCACGAGCAGCTGTCGAAGCGCAGCGGACACTATTCGTTCCGCCTGGAAAAGCTCGACGTGCACGGCACTCCCTCCGGAAGTCTCCCGCTTCTGAGCGTATCGACGATCAACGGCATACGCAGACTCGTCTCCGAAGACCTCGACACCCTGCCATGCAGAATGCAGGAAATGTACTCTCCCCCGCGGGAAGGGCTCGACCCGGCGCTCGTCGGCAGAGGGGCGGCACGCCAGACAGGCCGTCCCGGAGAACTGATGCGTTCGAAATACTGCGTAAGATACGAACTCGGCATGTGTCCGAGGTATCAGGGAGCGGCAGACGCCGGCAGGCTGTTCCTGCTGAACAACGGACGCCGGCTCGAGCTCAGCTTCGACTGCAAGGCCTGCGAAATGGCCGTCACGGAAGTCAGCGCCGCCCGGGAACAGTCCCTCAGCGCCGCTCGAAAGTAATCTCCACGTCGCCGAACCTGTCGGTCACGATGCTTCCCCTCTCGAAGAACGAACGGGAGAGCTGTCCGCGCCAGACTATGTCGTCCCTGTCGCGGTACGGTATATTAAGCGTGAAGCCGTACGACTTGGACTGCCACTTGACCGTGGCCTCGCACTTCCAGTTTTCCACCTTGCCTCCGTCGTCCTCGGTGACGAGGAATGCGATGTTCTCCATCTGAGGAGTGTAGTCGGTGAGCAGCAGTATGCCGAGCGGCACGCTCATCCCGAGCTGCCGGCGCTTCACCACGACGACACAGTCGGTCACCGAGGGACGGTACTTGGAGAGATCCTCCTCGCTCGTTGCGCGGAACCCGTCGACCGCCCCGCACTTGATCACGAACTCAGACGCCCCTCCGAACCACGAATCATAGTTGCGCAGCATCTTCAACGACCTGATATAAAGCCTGTTGCCCGGAATATCGCCTTCACCGCCCTGCACGGAAGCAGCCGCATCCGCAATTGCTGTCCGCACCCCAGGGATCAGCGCCTGCACCCCGGAGGACGCCTGCACCTCGGGAGACGCCCATGCCTCAGAAGACGCCTGAGCCTCGGAGGACGCCCGTACCTCGGGAGACGATGCATCCGCCCTAAGCGCCGCGACACCGGCTCCGTCGAGGAAGGCGCTCTGGACAGGAACCAGATGCGAATCGTCGTTGTTGTTTATGACCCACACCGGACGCGACATCGCCACCTGCTCGTCTACATAGACGCTCTGAATTTCGACACTGCCGTCCTCGCCCCTGACGGCCTGGTAGCCGTAGTTGTACTCCGAACCGTCTCCGGGATCGAAGGTTATTATCGGAAAGGTCTTCCCGTCCCAGTCCTCCGAATACGGCCAGTATATCTGCATGTCAGACTCCTCCAGCATACGCAGGCAGGCTTCGGAACTTCCCGCCCTGGTCGGCACGGCAGAAGGATTGGCTTCGAAATAGTCGGAAAGCAGGTCGCGCAACGGCCGGTCATAGCGCGGAGCAGACTTGCTCCTGAACACGCCGTCTCCCACTCCGGCACCCGGACTGCCCACCAGGTCGGCTAGCATATACTCCTCGTCATAACCGTTCTCCGACGAGGCGCAGACGGCATCGAACACCTCCCCGAGATGCGAGCGGTCCATAGGAAGCGCCGACAGGATTCCGGCGAACTCCTCCAGAGAGAAGCCCGGCCCGGGCGATTGCGGCTCCACGGCATCGGAACCGCGGCACGCAGACGCGAGAAACGCGAGAGCGGCGACAGACATAAATCCACAAAAGGTTCTCATAGCAACAAAAGTTTTGGTACGGGACAAAGTAAATGAAATTCCCGCACATTACGGCAAGAATAATCGTTTATCTTAAGGGAATCCGGCATGGTTGACACCTTTGCCCGCATCCCTGCTTATCCTGCAGGCGCGCGCAGACGGTTTGTCCGTTGTGTCACGGCCTTCCTGCAAAACATCTTCCACGGGGACACCGCCTGCGGCTGCATGTGAAGCAGGTGACCGGTGCCGATGCTGCCAATTTGGGGGCATCCGCCACACTTGGGCAGGCCACAGGTACTTGGAAGGCATGTCGGCTCGGCGGATGTTTTGCTCGAACTCACAATCAATTTCTTGAGCATCTACCGGCACTGTATCTTTGATTGTATTTTCAGCTATTCTCGGCAAAAAATATTATATTGCAGAACCACCGACACTAAAGCCCGTAGCTTATGAAAAATCCGAGAAAACTGCTATTCCCCCTCGCCGCTCTGCCGGCATTGCTCTGCTCCTGCGCCAAGGAAATAGTCATGGACGCGAGGGAGGAGCCCGTCGTGGCCGTGGAGTGCATACTCTCTGAGCAGCCCGTGCAGACCCTCAGGCTCTCCTTCACCAAAGGCGCGGCTATGGACAAGGCTCCCGCACTAACGGAAGCGGAAGCAGTCCTCATCGACCTGACGGAGGGCAAGACCGCGAGCAGCTTCGAAAGGCAGGACGACGGCACCTGGGCGCTCGACTACGCCGCAGTGCCAGAGCACTCCTACAGGCTCGAAGTCGACGTCCCCGGACACGAAACCGTCTGGGCGGAACAGACCATGCCTACGGCCTGTCTGGTGATTTCTAATTTTATGAATATTTTTAGCAGTTCATCCTATGTACTTTCCCTCTATGGATCCTGCTTTTTTTTCAACTTCACAACCGAGATAGCATGGATCAGGGCTCTGAACTACAACCCGGACACAGGGACGAGAGAATATGCGGAATACATCTGTACCGATGCGCCGAACGTTAGCGACTTCAACCTCGCCGGAGCGACCTACGACCCACCAGTCTCCGACACGGATGTATGGGGACACAAGCGCACCGCCTACCTGTATCCAAACCTCAGGGGAGCCCCGCTGCACAGGAGATATCTCAGGATAGAACTGCCTTTGAAGTTTGACAGCGGTGGCGAATCCGCACATGCCATACACATTGCCGGAAGCATGACAGGCAAATACTACCATAAAGACAACCCGTTCTCGCAGCAGCCCATTGACAGGCCGCCCCGAAGCGACGAGGGAATTGTCGTCGTCTCCTATGTCTCCCGAGACTATGACCGCTACCTGCGAGAGGCTATCTACTACAAGAAGATTTCCGAGTCCACCGACCTGGCCGACATGCTACTCAGGGAGAATATCTTCACCAACATTCACGGCGGCCTCGGAATCTTCGGGGCAAAGACGGAAACTGTCGTGGAATGGGTTCCCGCATATACGCAAGACTTGAAATAGTATTGTTATATTTACGAACACATCAGGGGCACTAAAATTAATAGAAATATGAGAAGCCATATCCCGACACTACCTTTTTATATCACTGCCATGTCGGCAGCTCTCTGCTCCTGCGCCAAGGAAATCGTCATGGACGCGGGAGAGGAGTCCGTCGTGGCCGTGGAGTGCATACTCTCGGATCAGCCTATACAGACCCTCAGGCTCTCTTTCACCAAAGGAGCGGCAATGGACGAAGCCCCCACACTAACGGAGGCAGAAGCAGTCCTGATTGACATGACAGAAAGCAAGACCATAGGCAGTTTCGAAAGGCAGGACGACGGCACATGGACGCTCGGCTACGCCGCAGTGCCAGAGCACTCCTACAGGCTCGAGGTCGATGTGCCGGGACAGGAGCTAATCTGGGCGGAGCAGACCATGCCACCTGAATGTATATTCTACTCTGCCTTCATTTGTTACTTCTGTAATGATTTCAATCTAACTTCACCTTACGGATCGTCATTCATCCCTGTCACATACACAGAGACCCACGCCTGGGTGCGGGCACTGAACTATAATTCTGAAACAGGTCGCCGGGAGATTGCGGAACTTATATGTACCGACGCTGCAGATGTCGATAATTTCAACCTTGCAGGCGAGATATATACACCGCCCGTATCTGATACCGATGTCTTCGGCAACAATGTTACATCATACCTATATCCCAATCTCAGCGGTGCATCCATGCACAAACGTTATCTAAGGCTGAAGATAAGCGATGATACGCCCATATACCTGTCAGGAAGTTTCACCGGGAACTACTATCATAGGGAAAACCTTTTCACTCAAAAGCCCATAGACCGCCCGCCTGAAGATGACGAAGGAATTGTAATCTTCTCCTATGTGTCAGAGGAATATGACCGTTTCCTAAGAGAAGCCGTTTACTATCAACAACTATCTGAGGGATCAGACCTGACATCGGCCTATGTCAGGGACAACATCTTCACCAACATTCACGGCGGCCTCGGAATCTTCGGGGCAAAGACGGAAACTGTCGTGGAATGGGTTCCCGCATATACGCAAGACTTGAAATAGTATTGTTATATTTACGAACACATCAGGGGCACTAAAATTAATAGAAATATGAGAAGCCATATCCCGACACTACCTTTTTATATCACTGCCATGTCGGCAGCTCTCTGCTCCTGCGCCAAGGAAATCGTCATGGACGCGGGGGAGGAGCCCGTCGTGGTCGTTGAGTGCGTGCTGACGCAGCAGCCCGTGCAGACCTTGAGGCTCTCTTTCACCAAAAGTGTTTCGATGAGCGAGGCTCCGGCACTCACGGAGGCAGAAGCAGTCCTCATCGACCTGACGGAAGGCAAGACCGTGGGCAGTTTCGAAAGGCAGGACGACGGCACCTGGGCGCTCGGCTACACCCCGATTCCTGAGCACTCCTACAGGCTCGAGGTCGATGTGCCGGGGCAGGAACCAATCTGGGCGGAGCAGACCATGCCGGATACGGCACCATTTATAAATACATACAGCTTTGTTCCTTATGGAGAAGGCTACTATCTCTATAGACAAGAAGGGTATGACCATATTTGGATATGGGCGCTGAAATACAATCCCGAGACACGCAGACGGGAATATGTGGAGCGTCTCTGCACCGACTGGCCCTATACCGACAACTTCAACCTGACAGGAGATCTGTATATTCCTCAGGTCGCCGACACGACTTATTACGGCAATCCGGCCCCGAGCAAGCTTTATCCGATGCTCGAGGGGGCTCCGCTCCATAAAAGGTTCCTCAGGCTTGACCTGACAAAAGTATCGGATGATACTCGGTCTCTCATAATTTCCGGAGATTTCGAAGGAAAATTCTTCCATTACCCACCATACGGACATGTATCCGACTGGCACGACGAGCCATACGACGACGAAGGATATCTGGTAGCCGCGGCAACTTCCGCAGACTACGACAAGTACCTCAGGGACGCCATCTACTTCAAAGAACTATCCGAGTCCTCAGACCTCTCCTCCATATATATCAGGGACAACATCTTCTCCAACATTCACGGAGGCCTCGGAATATTCGGGGCATACACTACCTCGATACACATGTGGTTCTACGGCTATGCACCCGAAGGCTATGACCAAAACCAGCCTTGACCGATATTTCTCTGGCACCCATACATATCGTTGATAATTTGATTATATTTACGAACACATCATCAACACTAAAATTAATATAGATATGAGAAAAAGCTATGCCATTATCCCCCTCTGCCTCATGGCCGCAGCGTGCCAGCAGCAGAGCGTGCCCGGCAGCCCCACCGCCGGACAACCCTCCAACATCGGCAAGACCGTATTCTACTCCGCAGACGACGAGCCGCTCACCTTCCTGCCCTCCGTCGACTCCTCCGCATGGACCGCTCTCCGCAGCCTCGACGAAAGGTTCGACGCTTGCTCCGTACCAGACGACCTGCTCCGGCGCATGACCACCGACGCCCTCGTAGGCTCCGCCATCAACTATCCTCTCAACTACCTAATACTCTTCAACGACCCGATGTCGGCTGTGGAACTGATTTTTGAGAACAGCCCCCTGCACAGGGAGCTCGCCTCGAGGCAGGATGCCCCAGCGGAGCTCGCGGAACTATTCTCGGAGTCCGACTACGGATTCGAAACCAAGACCGACTTCGATGACAGGCAGCTCTCCTACACGGACGAGATGTTCCTCGAATACCTCATCTCTTCCGACAGGATTGCAGGCAGGGCCGACGCCGCGGCCAAGGACCTGCTACGCGACGCCGTAAGCGAGAAGGCCATGCAGAGGCTTTCCGAACCGGACAGGTACAGCATCGCCTCTGTCGAGCCGCTGATGGCTATCGACCGGGCCGCCGATCTGATGCTGCTGGAGGTCGAGGACGCCGATACTCCGAGGATAGGGACAGCTGCCACCGATGACGGCATCTCTACGACAGTAAAGACTCCCCTCGGCAAGACAATCAAGGCAATAATCAAGTCGGAGGGAACTGCCGAAGAACTGATAAACTATACCAACACTGCTGTCAGCAACCATCCCGACGCAATAGTAAGGGGCTCGGCAACCTGCCGCTACAACAGCCACAGCTATGCCTGGTACGACGACTCGATAGACAACGACATCTGGATTGATGCCTATGACGGGAACAACCTACAGCTGGCAAACTATTGGACCCGGGACGTATTCGTACCAAGCAGTACAGGCACCGGCGTCCGCGCATTCTACAACAACGACATCCATGAGGCAGCCCATTCCGCAATAGTCCTTCCCAACGGAAAGTTCCTCTCGAAATGGGGCTACGGACCCCTTATGGAACACGACATGAACGACTGCCCCTATATCACGGACGACATCCAGTACTTCAATGTGCAACCGGACATCGTATACACGCTCACAATTACGGGAGACACGCCCGTAGGGCTCAACGAGACCAACCATTTCTACGAAGTCGCCTCAGCCAGCAACCTCGACTTGGAGTATGAGTGGGTCGTAAAGTATATGGATGCCGACGAGCCAAAGCCGTTCGACCTCATCCCCAACGGGAATTACGGGTCAAACTACTGCTACCGGCTCGTATGCAAGGACTACGGACTCTTCAAGATCCATGTCTGGGGCAAATACATGGGACAAACCGTCGCATACGGTCAACTGAACGTCATTGCGATACCTAATCCATGAGTGCCGCACGTACATTCTTGATGCTATTGCTCCAGGCAGCCCTCTGCTCCTGCGCCAAGGAAATAGTCATGGACGCGGGGGACGAGCCCCTCGTGGTAGTTGAGTGCGTGTTGACGCAGCAGCCCGTGCAGACCCTGAGGCTCTCTTTCACCAAAAGCGTTTCGATAAGCGATGCTCCGGCACTCCCGGAGGCAGAGGCTGTCCTGATCGACCTTACGGAAGGCAAAACCGTGGGCCGCTTCGAGCGGCAGGACGACGGCACTTGGGCGCTCGACTACGCCGCAGTGCCAGAGCACTCCTACAGGCTCGAAATCGACGTCCCGGGGCATAACACAGTCTGGGCGGAGCAGACCATGCCGGATAAGCCTGCCATAGAATCTCATTTTTCCCGTTGGTCCTTTTCCAACTACTGGGAACCGTTTACTCAAAGACATCTCGGGAGTGTCTTCATAATAGACCGACATAACATCGATACAGATTATATCTGGCTGTGGGCATTGAACTACAACCCGGACAGCGGCAGGAGAGAATATGTAGAAAGACTCTGTACCGACTGGCCCTATGTCGACAATTTCAACCTGACAGGAGATCTGTATGTGCCCCCGGTAGCCGATACCTCAATCTTAGGCGACAAGGTAACGAGCGAACTATACCCGCGGCTGGAAGGGAAATCGATGCACGACAGGTTCCTAAGGCTGGATATACGCAATCCGCGGTATATGTACACAGGAAATATTACAGGTGAATACTCTCCTACATATGTCTTTATGATATCCGGAGATTTTGAAGGAAAGTACTTCCATCAGGGGTTTGAGCCCAAGGACTGGAACAAATATACTCTGCAGGACGACGAGGGTGTGGTCGTGGCGGCCATCGCTTCAAAAGACTATGATGCCTATCTGAGGGATGCAATATATTTCAAGCGGCTTTCCGAATCATCCGACCTCTCCTCCATTTACAACCGGGAGAACATCTTTTCCAATATACACGGAGGACTCGGAATATTCGGTGCCTACACGACCACATATCTTGGATGGTTCTACGGATATAACAGCACCGAATGGGAATACCTGGAAAAACCTTTTGACTAAATAGATTTATGAGACCGATAAGACTGTTCACCGTCTCTATACTACTGTTTCCTGCGGCATGCTGCCTCGCGGGAGCGCAGGACCTGTCTCAGATAGACACCCTTGCCGCCGCCGTGGTCACCGACAGTCCGGTGCTCCAGAAGCGCAGCGTTAGCGAGCTCAGCACCGACATCGAAGTCATACGGGCTGTGGTGTCGCCTCTCGGCGAGGGGGATGCCATACGCTGGGCGCAGACCATGCCCGGCGTCACGACGGGTGCCGACGGCACGACTGCGTTCTATGTCAGGGGCAGCAACATGGGAAACAACCTGTTCTCGCTCGACGGGGTGCCCATATACGGCTACACCCACCTGCTCGGCCTGACGACGGTAGTACCGACTTCCGTCATCAAGGACGCCACGCTGACCAAGGGAGGCTTCGACGCAACGGACAACAACTTCACATCGGCGCACCTCCGCATCGACTCCCGCAGGCCCGACAGGGGCTACAGGGTGAGCGGCGCCATAAACAACTTCCTCGTCAGCGCCGGAGGCGAGGCGAACTTCAACGACAGGATATCGTTCGTGGCTTCGGCACGCATCTCGCCCCTGACGCTCGAATACCAGGCATTCAAGGGGATTGCATCGTCGCTTGTCGGCGGAATCTCGGGCTTCAACGCCCAGATTGGCGACCTATACGGCAAGTTCCGCTGGGATATCAACCCCCGGAACAGCCTCGAGCTGTTCGGGCTCGGCACTCTCGACCGCTATTCGCTCTCGCTCTCGGAAGACTCGCGCCAGGGCATGGGATGGCACAACGGCATAGCCCAGCTGCGCTACGCCCACGAGGGGGAGCGCGGACGGTTCACCACAAGCGTCTCGTACAACCGGTACGGCAGCTCCCAGGAGGAGGACAAGGTCTACCGCGAAGTCAGGAACTACCTTTCGCTAAAGTCCGACATGACCGAAGTCACGGCCCGGGTCGACAGGCTGCGGCGTGCCGGCAGGAGGGAGAGGGTGGAGCTCAGCTACGGCGCCAAGTACCGCTACGCGCAGTTCGAGCCGGGACAGGTGGGCGCGATAAACAACCTCGCGCATGTGCATCTCGCCGACGCCTATTTCCAGTTCAGGTACTCGATACCCGAGAAACTCGAGATCAAGGCCAACGCGAGGGGCAACTTCTTCCAGAACAGCAAGGACAGGCTCTGGTATATCGACCCGTCGGGCAGCGCACTCGCAAGGTGGAACATATCCAAGACCGTCACCGTCGAGGCGGGATACGACTATCTCGTGCAGTACTACCACTCCCTCGAGGGCCTGCCCGTGGGCTGGTCGACCGACATGCTGGTGCCTTCCGGGGCGAGCGTGAAGCCCGAGACCACGATGCAGGAGAGCCTCGCCGTGACGCTCGACTTCACAAGGCACAAGGCCTCGATAGGCGGATTCTACAGGGACATGGACAATCTCGTGTTCTACAAGTACTCGCAAACCATGTTCAACGGCGGCTTCGCCTCGTGGGAGGAGGATGTGGAACAGGGACAGGGACGCTCGTTCGGAGGAGAGTTCCTGTACGAATACCTCGGGCGCAGCTTCTATGCGAGGGCGTCATACACGCTCTCGAAGACCACGCGCAGCGGCTTCCCGAGCTACTATGACGGCGGAGAGTTCCACGCGAGGTTCGACCGTACGCATGTACTCAACATACTCGCGCAGTGGAAGGGCTTCTCGGCCTCGTTCACCGTGCAGAGCGGACACTGGGAGCACGGGGCGGCGATGACCTACCCCATGCACATACTCGACGGAGAGCAGTGGACGGCAAGCTACTATTCCGGGGTGTACAACTACCACATGCCCACGGTGCTCAGACTCGACATAGGCTATCAGCACACCTTCAGGACCGGAAGGTTCACGCACGACCTCAACGTGGGAATCTACAATGTCACCAACCACTTCAACCCCTTCACGCTCTACTTCGACGCGGAGCAGGAGAAATGGATGGCGATATCGCTGCTGCCGATAATGCCCAACTTCAGCTACAGGGTCACCTTCTGACGCGTACGAAGCGCGCTCTTCCGGAAAGGTCGGGCAGCACCTCGGCGGAGCCGAAGCCGAAGGAACGCATCAGCGAGGCCGCCTCGTCTCCGAGGGCCTCGTTGATTTCGAAAAGGGCACAGCCGTCCGGGGCGAGCAGGGCATCGGTCCAGCGGGCACAGGCGCGGTAGAACACAAGGGGGTCGTCGTCGGGGACGAAAAGCGCGAGCCCCGGCTCGTAGTCGAGCACGTTGCGGCGCATCGAGGACATCTCCTTCTGCATCACATAGGGCGGGTTCGAGACTATGAGCCCGAACGGGCCTTTCCGCTCCAGCGTAGCGGGAACGGGTCCGAGGACATCGGCAAGCACGAACTCGGGGCCGGAGGACACGGAGCCGGAGAACACGGGACCGGAACCGGAAGACACGAGACTGGAGCCGGGGAACTCCGGATCTGGACCGGAGAACTGGGAGCGGGCCACTTCCAGCGCATCAGGGGAGATATCCGCCGCCGTTACTTCCGCCTCGGGGAAATCGAGCGCGAGCGACCATGCGATACATCCCGAGCCCGTGCAGAGGTCGAGCACGCGGGGCTTCCCGCCTGCGGCGCGTATGATTTCGGAGGCCAGGGAGACGAGCAGCTCGGTCTCGGGACGCGGAATCAGCACCCGGCGGTCGACATGGAATCTCCGGCCGCAGAACTCGGCATATCCGAGCACATACTGCACGGGCTCGGAGGCGAGCAGGCGTCCGAGGTCGCTCTCCAGACCCGGCAGAAGTTCTTCCGGAACCGTATATCCGGGCTCGACTATATGCGTATAGCTCTTCACCCCGAGCCTTGCGGAGCATAGCATCGAAACGATACCCCTCGCCTCGGGCGAAGGGTACAGGTCTGACAGAGAGCGCTCTGCGTAGCGTATAAAGTCCGAAAGGAGCACCGCGCGAGGCTCAGCAGTTTTCTATTATCGTAGAGAGGAACGCCGTCATGTCGAGTCCGGCCGTGCGTACCATCCTCGGCACGAGCGAGGCGCTGGTCATTCCGGGGATCGTATTGACTTCGAGGAAGTACAGGCCGTCCGGCGCGAGTATGTAGTCGATCCTCACCACGCCCCTGCATCCGAGCATGGAGTATATGGCTTCGGTCGTGTCGCGCAGGAGCCTTTCCGACTGCGCGTCTATGGGGGCGGGGCAGAGTTCCCTGCTGCGGCCGTTGTACTTGGCGTCATAGTCGAAGTAGTCGTTCTCGCTGACTATCTCTATGGGCGGCAGCGTGAGAACCCTGCCCCCGTCGGAGTAGGCGGCACAGGTGAGTTCGCGTCCCTCTATGCCCTGCTCCACGAGCACCGTGGGACCCTCGGAGAATGCAAATCTGACTGCTTCGTGCAGTTTCGAGGGATCCGCGACCCTGGTCACGCCGAAGCTGCTGCCGCCCTGGGTGGGCTTGACGAACACGGGAAAGCGCAGGGTCTTCTCCACCTTCGAGCAGAACGCGTCGAGGTCCATGCCCTCCCTGACATAGGCGTCGGGCGCGCACCTGACTATGCCCTGGTCCTTGACGTGGCACTTGCAGGCGAACTTGTCGAACGCTATGGTGCTGACATACGAACTGCATGTGCTGAACGGCACTCCGAGCATCTCGAGGTAGCCCTCCATGCGGCCGTTCTCTCCGGGAGAGCCGTGCTGCACGATATATGCGAAATCGAAGCGCACCTTCTGTCCGAACACGCTCACGGAGAAGTCGGTCTTGTCAACCTGGGGCTGCGCGCCCTCGGGGAAGGTCACGCGCATGGAGTTCCTTTTCCTGCACGCCACGAGCGACCATTTCCCGAAACGGGCGAATATCTCGTAGACATCGTATTCACCCCCGTCGATCCTCGAGGCGACGAACTCGCCGCTGCGGCAGGAAATCTCGCTCTCGGAGGTGTCGCTGCCGTATATTACCGCAATAGTGCCGTACTTGCCCATAATATGTCAGTTGAAATAATAGTCTTCGTAATCTTCCGACTCTGATCCGGAAACATCCTCCGTACCGGAGCCGCCGTCATTGTAGCCGTCGAGCGAGATGCCCTGCCCCTCGCAGCTGAAGTCGAAGTCGAACCCGGACGGTGCCGTGAAGCTGTCGGTCTCCATAGACCAGCCTATGGTCGGGTCTGCAAGGCATTTCTTCATCCATATACCCCATATCGGCAGGGCCATGTTGGAACCGCTTCCGAGGGCAAGGGAGTTGAAGTGGACCTGCCTGTCCTCGCCGCCGACCCATACTCCCGCCGTGATGTTGGGGGTGTAGCCGATGAACCAGCCGTCGGAGTTGTCGTTGGTGGTTCCGGTCTTGCCGGCTATCTGCCCGCGGAGTCCGTAGACCGAACGCAGGCGGGAACCCGTACCCTCTTTGATGACGCCCTGCATCAGGTTGACCATAAGGTAGGCGGTCTGCTCGGAGATGACTTCCCTCCTGCGGGTCGTATAGTCCCCTATCACCCTGCCGTCGCTGTCGGTGATGCGGGTGACATACTGAGGCGTCACATACGCTCCCTGCGAGGGGAAGGTGTTGTATGAGGCGACCATGTCGAACACCCGGACATCGGCAGGCCCGGCGCAGAGCGAGTAGACCTCGTCGATATGGGTGCTGATGCCCATCTGGTGCATCATGCGCACGAGAGCCGCGGGGCCGAGTTCCTTCATCAAGAAGGCCGAGATGTTGTTGGAGCTGTGTGCGAGCCCCCACTTGAGCGTGACCGTCTGGCCGAGCCATTCCTCGCGGTCGGTGCTGCGGGGCGTCCATGTGGTGCCGTCGTAGAGCACGAAGGTCTGCGACTGGTTCACCACCTTGTCGCAAGGGCTGAGTCCCTCCTGCATCGCGAGGGTGTAGAGGAAGGGCTTTATCGTGGAGCCTATCTGGCGCTTGCCCTGGCTCACGTTGTCGTATTTGAAATATCGGTAGTTGGGGCCGCCGACATAGGCCTTGATGTGCCCCGTGCCCGGCTCTATGGCCATGAAGCCGCAGCGCAGTATCGACTTGTAGTAGCGTATGGAGTCGTCGGGGGTCATCGTGGTGTCGACATAGCCCTTGTCGTTCCATGCGAACACGCGCATCTTGACGGGTTCGTCGAACTGGGCGTATATCTCCCTGTCGGAGACTCCCGCCCTGTGCTGCAGGCGGTAGCGGTCGCTCCAGCGGCGTGCCTGCTGCATCAGGTTCTCCGCGGTAGCGTCGTCGACGCTGTTGGCGAAGGGCTTGTTCCTCTTCCAGCGCACCTCCCGGTCGAAGGCCTTCTGGAGGGTGCCGCCGAGATGTTCGGCCACCGCCTCCTCGGCATACTTCTGCATGCGGTAGTTGACCGTCGTGTATATCTTGAGCCCGTCGCGGTCGAGGTCATAGCTGCTTCCGTCGGGCTTCCTGTTCTTGGTGAGCCAGCCGTATATGGGATCCTCCCTCCAGCGCAGGGAGTCCGCACGGTAGTCCTCGACATACTGGTACTCAGACCTCTCCGGCTTCGAGGCCGACATGTCGCGCCTGAGCATGTCCCTGAAATAGGGGGCGAGGCCGGCGTTGTGGTCCTGCACCTGGTAGTTGAGATTGATAGGTATCTTCACAATGGAGTCCCTCTGGGCCCCGGTGAGGTAGCCGTTGCGCTCCATCTGGGTCAGCACGAAGTTCCTCCTCTGCAGGGCATAGTCGGGATTGAGCACCGGATTGTAGCGGGTGGGCTTGTTGACCATTCCGACGAGCATCGCCGCCTCCTCGACGGCAAGGTCTGCGGGATCCTTGGCGAAGAAGGTCTCCGACGCCGCCTTGACTCCGTAGGCTCCGCTGCCGAAGAAAATGGAGTTGAGGTACATGTCCACTATCTCCTCCTTGGTATAGTCGCGCTCGAGCTTGACGGCGGTTATCCACTCCTTGAGCTTGGTCCACACCATGACCAGCTGTCTCCAGCCGGGGAAGTTGCTCTCCACCTCGCGGCGGGGATAGAGGGTCTTCGCGAGCTGCTGGGTGATCGTGCTTCCGCCGCCCTGGCTGCGGTCGCCCATGAGTATGGTCTTGACCGCGACGCGCGCGAGTCCGCGCATGTCTATGCCCGAATGCCTGTAGAAACGGGAATCCTCGGTGGCTATTGCGGCCTCTACGAGATACGGCGAGAGCTCGTCATAGCTGACATAGGTCCTGTTCTCGATGTGGAAGGTGGTCAGCACCTCCCCGTCCTCCGCAATCACCTGCGTGGCGAGCTTGCTGTCGGGGTGCTCCAGCTCCTCGAATGAGGGTATCTCCGCGAACAGCCCCACCAGCACCAGCATCACGAGCAGGATTGCGAACGGGGCCGTCACGATTATCCAGAACCACTTCGTTATCTTTTTCTGTGTAGTCGCTTTCATCGGCTGTAAATCAATTTGGCGCAGTCGCGTGCAAAATTAGCGATTATATTTCAATAAGTCGTCGCGGCGGCCAAGAATTTATCTTCCGCATCCCCCGCCAGGGACGAACGGTGCAACCAAGGACGGGCGGCGGGGACGGAACAGAAGAAACGGAGTCCGAACAGAAGAAGCAGGCATGGTGGTGGGGGGGGGAAAAAAAGAGGGAGAGAAAGAGGAAGAGCGGAATGTTATAAATCATAAGCATCAATAAGCACTTATCACTCAACATATTACAACAACAGAGAAACCGTCCGGCGCAAAATACCGGACAATTTATTTTGAATTTTACCGAGTTTATGGCTTTCTTTGCAGAACTAAAAATGAAAAACGTTCAGAAATAATGGAGGGTCATTCCGCAACGAACCTTGTGATAGTCGAATCGCCGGCGAAGGCGAAGACGATTCAGAAATTTTTGGGAAAGGATTTTGAAGTCAAGTCGAGCTTCGGGCACATACGCGATCTGCAGGACAACAAGCTCAGCGTCGACATAGAGCACGGATTCAAACCCGAATACATAATTCCCGCCGACAAGAAGAAAGTGGTCTCGGAACTCAGGCAGGCCGCGAAATCGGCAAAGACCGTCTGGCTCGCATCCGATGAAGACCGCGAGGGGGAGGCCATTGCTTGGCATCTGAGCGAGACTCTCGGGCTCGACAAGGACAGCACGAGGAGGATAGTCTTCCACGAGATCACCCGCGACGCGATACTCAAGGCTGTCGAGAATCCCCGGGACATAGACCTCAACCTCGTGGACGCCCAGCAGGCAAGGCGCGTGCTCGACAGGCTGGTGGGCTTCGAACTGTCGCCCATACTGTGGAGGAAGATCCAGAGGGGTCTTTCCGCGGGAAGGGTGCAGTCGGTTGCGCTCAGGCTCGTGGTCGACCGCGAGAAGGAGATCATGGCCTTCAAGAGCAGTCCCTATTATAAGGTGGACGGCATATTCGGCACGGCAGGCACGAAGGTCAAGGGCACCCTCGACAGGAGGTTCGACACCCTCGAGGATGCCCGGAAGTTCCTCGAAGACAGCGCGGACGCCGTGTTCAGCGTATCAGAGATAGAGAAGAAGGAGGCGGTAAGGCATCCTGCGCCGCCGTTCACTACCTCGACGCTGCAGCAGGAGGCCGCGAGGAAGCTGCATTTTCCGGTAAGCATGACCATGCGCATAGCGCAGAGCCTCTATGAAAGGGGTCTCATCACCTACATGCGAACCGACTCTACCAACCTCTCCTCGCTTGCGCTCGGCACGGCGAAGAAGTTCATACTCGAAAGCTTCGGCGACAGGTACTCCCACCCGCGCCAGTACAAGACGCACAGCAAGGGGGCACAGGAGGCGCACGAGGCGATACGACCCACTTTCATCGAGAATACCGACATAGAGGGCAGCGCCCAGGAGAAGAAGCTCTATGCCCTGATATGGAAGAGGACGGTGGCCTCCCAAATGGAAGACGCGGCCCTGCTCGGAACATCGATAAGGCTGTCTTCCGACAAGAGGGCCGAAAAGTTCTGCATCCAGGCTCAGGAAATAGTGTTCGACGGTTTCCTGAAACTCTACACCGAAAGCTCAGACGATGCCGACGAGGGGGACGAGAGCATGGCAATCCTGCCCGAACTCCACAAGGGCGACATCCTGCAGATGCAGAGCATAAGCGCGGAATGCAAGTTCACCCAGCCCCCCTACCGCTACTCCGAAGCCACCCTCGTGAAGAAGCTCGAAGAGCTGGGCATAGGACGCCCGTCGACCTACGCGCCCACGATAAGCACCCTCACCACGGGCCGCGGATACATCGTGAAGTCCGACAAGGAAGGCCGCAGGGAGGAGGTGCGCAACCTCGTCCTCGACGGTTCCGGAATAAGGGAGCTCGGGAAGACCGAGCAGGTAGGTGCCGAGAAGGGCAAGCTTATGCCCCAGGAAATCGGAATGATAGTCAGCGACTTCCTGCTGGAGAACTTCCCCGGGATAATGGACTACGACTTCACGGCCAACGTGGAGAAGGACTTCGACCGGGTGGCCGAAGGCAAGAAGGTATGGAATTCCGTCATCGCCGGATTCTACGGCGACTTCCACCGCAAGGTCGAGCAGACTCTGCAGGACAGGCAGTACAGCCATGTGGAGAAGTTCCTCGGGAACGACCCCTCCGACGGCCAGCCGATATACGCGAAATTCGGCCAGTACGGCCCCTATGTGCAGAAGGGCGAAGGAGAGCAGAAGCATTATGCCAGCCTGTCGAAAGGCCAGCTCATCGAGAACCTGAGCCTCGAGGACGCCCTGGAACTGTTCAAGCTCCCCCGCACAGTCGGGCAGCTCGACGGCGCCGATGTAGTCGTGGCCAAAGGCCGCTTCGGGCCGTACATAAAGTACGGAGGGAAGAACTACTCCCTGCCCCGCGGCTGCGACCCCATGAAGGTCAGCCTCGAGGACTGCGTGAAGATAATCAAGGCCGAGCCTTCGGACGGCAAGAAGACCGTCAAGGAGTTCGCATCGTCCGACATCAGCATAGTCAACGGCCGCTACGGCCCGTACCTCAAGCACGCAGGCGGCAACTACAGGCTTCCCAAGGGCTGCGACCCCGCCGCGCTGAGCGAGGAGGAATGCCTGAAGATAATCTCGGAGACGAAGCCCACCGGCACCGGCTCCAGGAAGGCAAGGAAGCAATAAAGGGACAAGGAAACAGTAAAGACAAGCACAATATCGAAAAATGGCCAACTACCAGATTGACGAGACAGACAGGAAAATACTCTCCTTCTTGGTCAACAACGCCAGGATGCCGTACCTGGAGATAGCCCGCGGATGCGGAATCTCGGGCGCTGCGGTACACCAGAGAGTGAAGAAAATGGAGGCGATGGGAATAATATCGGGCTCCAGGATGGTTATCAAGCCCTCGGCGATAGGGCTCAACGTATGCGCGTTCATAAGCGTGAACCTCTCGGAAGACAACAAATATCCCGAAGCCGTGGCAGCCCTGAAACATGTCCCCGAGATTGTCGAGTGCCACTTCATAACGGGACAGGCAGCCCTGTTCCTGAAGGTCTACTGCTTCGACAACGAGCACCTCATGGACATACTGATGAACACTATCCAGAGGATTCCCTATGTGGTGTCGACCAACACGATAATCTCGCTCGACCAGGCATTCGAGAGGGAGGTCTGGGTCAAGGACTACAAGAGCACCAGCTTCAAGGCCGTCTCAGTGAAAGAATAGCCTCCGCGAGGAGCAGATCCTCGGGAGTCGTTATCTTGATGTTGAACCGCTCTCCGGGTATGGTCTCCGGAGGGACGCCGTATGCCTGGACGACCGAGGCGTCGTCGGTGTAGCGGGTATCGTAGGGACGGGCGTATGCCGCCTTGACGAGTTCCGAGCGGAACATCTGCGGGGTCTGCACGGAGACATAGCGGGAGCGGTCGACAGTCTCGGAGCCCGAGGCGCCTTCGAGGCGCAGCGTGTCCGTCACCGGAAGCACCGGAATCAGAGCCCGGCAGGTCTTCATCCTTTCAAGCATCGCATGTATCAGGGCGGCGCTCACGAGCGGCCGCACTCCGTCGTGTATCATCACGACGGCACCGTCGGGCACCTTCTCCAGAGCGTTGCGCACGGACTGGAAGCGGGTTATGCCTCCCTCGACGAGGGTATGCGGACATTCGAAGAGCCTCTCGGCACAGAGCCTTTTCCAGGTGGGGAAATGCAGGGCCGGCAGCACGACTATGGCCTTCATCCGCGGCACGGCGCCGGCAAAGACCTCGAGGGTACGCTGCAGTATGGGTTCGCCCCCGAGCCCGAGGAACTGCTTGGGCAGGTCCGACCCCATTCTCGAACCGCTTCCGCCTGCCACGAAAACCGCATAAATTTCCTTTCCCATACTCATATTTTTTACAAAATTAAGTAATTTTCATTATTTTTGTTTCCCAACAATTCGTAGTGTAAAAGATGGCTTTCGGATTTCTGAATCAAGAATATGCAATAGACCTCGGAACGGCCAACACCGTCATCTACCAGAACGGGCAGATAGTGCTGGACGAGCCCAGCATCATAGCGGTGGACGTGGCCACGGGCAAGTGCATAGCCCTCGGCCAGAGGGCGAAGCTGATGCACGAGAAGTGCAACCCCGGGATCAAGACCATACGGCCCCTGAAGGACGGCGTAATCGCGGACTTCAACGCCGCCGAGATAATGATACGCGGATTCATAAAGCAGGCGGGCAGCAGGCACAGGAGCCTTTTCAGCCCCAACCTCAAGGTCGTGGTCGGCATCCCCTCGGGCTCTACCGAGGTTGAGATAAGGGCCGTGCGCGACTCCACCGAGCACGCGGGCGGAAGGGACGTATACCTGATATTCGAGCCTATGGCGGCCGCCCTGGGAATAGGCCTCGACATCGAGGCTCCGCAGGGCAACATGGTCGTCGACATAGGCGGAGGCACCACCGAGATTGCGGTGATATCGCTCGGAGGACTGGTCGTGCAGGACAGCATACGCACCGCAGGCGACGTGTTCACAAGCGACATCCAGTACTACCTGCGCCAGCAGCACAACATCAAGGTGGGAGAGGTGACGGCCGAGAAGATAAAGATCGCGGTCGGAGCGGTGATTCCGGACCTCGGCGACGAAGAGCCGGAACCGTTCATCGTGCGCGGCCCGAACCTGATGACGGCGCATCCGGTGGAAGCGACGATCACCCACCAGGAGATCGCCCACTGTCTCGACAAGTCCATAGCCAAGATCGAGACATCCATACTGCACGTGCTGGAGAACACGCCTCCGGAGCTGTATGCCGACATAGTCGAGAACGGAATCTACCTTTCCGGCGGCGGAGCCCTCCTCAGGGGCCTCGCCAAGAGGTTCAAGGACAAGACCAACATAGACTTCAACGTAGCCGAAGACCCCCTGCACGCAGTGGGAAGGGGCACCTGCGACGCTCTGAAACATACCGACAGATACTCATTCCTGATGCGATAGCAGATGCCCAGGAAGCTCAGGATAGTCTCGGTAACGGCTAGTGCGGCAATCTTCATTCTACTGGAGGTTGCTGCTCTTGCTATGCTGGGACGCAGCGCCACGATGCAGGACATCTGGCTGAACCGGGCGTCCAGGCGCGTGGGAGCGGCTCTCTGGGGCATGGGCGAGACGGCCCGCAACCACTTCATGCTCGACCGTCAGAACGACTCCCTCGCGCTGGAGAACGAAAGCCTCAGGGCTGTCATAAGGCAGTACCGGCAGGATTCGGTACTGCGCGCGGAGAAAGCCGGAATGGCGTTCCGCAACGACGAGAGGTTCAGCTACACGCCCGCCACGGTGGTGAAGATGAGCAGGGGAACCGCGCACAACTACATCATCATCAACAAAGGCTCCGAAGACGGCATACGGCCGCAGTCCGGCATAATAACGCCGGAAGGAGTGGTAGGCATCATCAGCGCGGTGGGCAGGAACCACGCCTACGGCCTGACGCTGATGAACCCCAACGTATCGGTCAGCACGAGGGTGGGCAGGGAAGGAGTGGCCGCCCCCATGGTCTGGGACGGTCTGCACAGCGACGGAGCGGTGGTGAACGACATTCCGCCGCACTACGACATCGCCCCGGGCGACACGGTGCGCACCAGCGGATTCTCGAGCATATTCCCCGCCGGACTTCCGGTCGGGGTCACCGGAGAGTCCCGGCTCGTGAACGGTTCCTCGAGACAGGTCGAAGTAAGGCTGTTCCAGGATTTCAGGGACATCCACTATGTGACGGTGGTCCGCAATCTCGGTAAGGACGAAATAGACGCACTCATACAAGAGGCAGAGCCGGAAGGATGAAAGACAAGTTCTACATACTCAGATACCTGCTGCTGCTCGTGGCGCAGGCGGTGATATGGAACTACTGCAGCTTTTCGCAGTTCCTGCTCATCGCGCTGCTGCCCGCGATGATACTGTGCCTGCCGGTAGGCATGCGCCCCGTCACGGCGATGCTCGTCGCCTTCGCGGGAGGTCTGGCCGCGGACTTCCTCTGCGGTGCTCCCCTGGGGCTGGCGTCGCTGGCGTCGGTTCCCGTCGCGCTGGTACGCAGGGGCACGATACGGCTGGTGTTCGGCAGCGAGACGCTCACGCGGGGAGAAGAGCTCTCTCCCGTCAGGCAGGGCTGGATGAAGATGACCCTGGCGACGGTGATGCTGACGGCCCTATTCCTCGTGGTATATATCGCCGCAGACAGCGCCGGAACGCGGCCTTTCTGGATCGACGCCGTCA
>OHQT01000302.1_pt1 | contig 28760 bp, 34 predicted proteins | sample 1578221 | NCBI WGS metagenome assembly OHQT01 (sample SAMEA3879547, study PRJEB24766) | human gut metagenome | biome: human-associated habitat; feature: feces | place: USA | collected 1985/1987
CAGCGCCCGTGCGGCGCTCCACATGGCGGCGCGAACGGAAACACCCTGCGTGACAGACGACCCAGCGGGGGTGGTACGGCTGCTGGAGGAATCCTCCCCGGCGGAAACGGACGCCTATATCCATCGGCAGCTGGGAACGCTCCTGCGGCAGCCAGAGCCGCGGCGGCAAGAGCTGCTGGACACGCTGGCGAGCTGGCTGCGCTGTATGGGCAACCAGCGCCGGATGGCGCGGGAGCTGCACCTGCACTACAACACCGTGAGTTACCGGCTTCAGCAGCTATGGTTGCTGCTGGAGGCCGATCCGGTCGATCCGATGAAGCGATTGGCATTGGAAACGGCCCTGTATCTGTACTGGTACAGGCGCACATAAAGGAGTGACTGATCATGGATAAGAGCAGGACGATCGGTGAATGGGAACGGATGGTGTCGGGGCAGCTCTATACGCCTGTCGATCCGGAGATTGCCAAGCGGCACCGGGTTGGTATGCGCCGGTGCGACGGTGTGCGGCGGCGTGACCATCGGAGCGGGCAGCATCATCGCCGCAGGCGCGGTGGTGACACGGGACATCCCGCCCAACAGTATCGCTGCCGGTGTGCCCGCCAGAGTGCTGCGGCAGATCGGCGAGCGCGACCGCCTGTATGTATGGGAGAAGTATGTGAAGAACGAACTGCCCGATGCGCAGCGGTGACAACAAAATCTGGGAGCAATTACAAAAACCGTCTCAAGCAACATGTTAGAGACGGTTTTTATATGCGGAGAATTAGGAGAATTGAAACCTGATTTGACCACTACTGCACATTTTGCGATCCAACTGAGCTATCCTATGTCATATCTCCAGCATTCCCTGCAATCCCGCGCTGGCGGCCTTTTTGTTCTTGTCGAAGGCGTGGGTGTAGATGTCCAGCGTGGTGGAGGGCTGGCTGTGGCCGAGGATGCCTGCCACCGTTGCAACATCCGTGCCGCCCGCGATCATCAGACTGGCGGCGGTGTGCCGGAGGGAATGGACATTCAGCTCCTGCGGCAGGCCGTTCTTCTTGAGGATCAGCTTGAAGCGGTAGGTGAAGGTGGTGGGCGTCATGGGGAGCTGCGCTCCTTGACGGCGGAACAGGAAGTCATCGGCGGTCAGCTGCCGCTGGTCATAGGTTTCGGTGATGTATGCACATTCCTGCCGGTACTCACGCAGGAGACTTTCCATCTCGGCTGAGAAGTACACATAGCGGTCACCTGCGCGGGTCTTGGGTTCCTTAACGAAGATTTCCTCGTCCGTCACCTTGACCGCGTTGCGGCAGATGTGGATGGAACGCTGCTCCCAATCAATGTCGCACCACTTTAGTCCGCAGCATTCACCCCGCCGCATTCCCGTGGCGATGATGAGCTTGAAGTAGGTTTCGTACTTGATGCTCTCGCCCTCCAGCGCGGCAATGATCCTCTGCGCCGTTTCCTCGTCTGCGATTTTCTTTTCACACTTGCGCCCGGCGTAGCGGTAGGTGCGCCAAGCCGGATTATGCGAAAGAAAGCCACCCTCCACGGCATCAGAGAGGATGCTGCACAACGTAGCGTGCACGCCCTCAATGGTGTACTCGGAGAGTGGCTTTTTTGTGTCGGGACGAATGACTTTTCGCAGCTCTGTGTAGAAACTTCGGAAGTGCTCCGGCCGCAGCTCGGTGAGCTTGTAGTGACCCAGCACCGGGAGGATACGCTCGATGTCCTGTCGGTCGCGGCGGATGGTGGACTTCGCCAGCTTGCCGGGCACGATGTCCGTCAGCCACAGGTCGATGTATTTTGCCAGCGTGAGCTGCTTGCCGGGCTGTGGCGTGTGGCGGCAGTCACGTTCAAAGAGGACAGCCTGTTCGTTGAGCCACTTTTCGACCTGCTTGGGCGTCAGCTCTGCGGGAGGATGGACGGTTTTCTGCTGGGGCTTGATGCGCTTGCCGTTGTAGTCATGGCCCATGGACACCACGATGAGATAGCTGCTGCCGCGCTTGCGGATGCTTGCCATAAAAATGACCTCTCTTTCATTTATTCTCAGTACAGTTGAGGCTTATTTTGCAAGCACAACATACCGCAAGCGCGGCGGTAAAGCTATCACAATTTTCTTGGAAAATGAATTTCTACGAAAGCAACAATCATGCGATGCGCCGCTTCGGAGAACAGGCGGCGAGATTGAAAATCTGCTCGCCGTCCGGACGGAGCATGGTGAGCATGGAGTCAGCCGCTTGCTCCTTCTGCGTCTGCTGGGGGTGGCAGTAGGTGCGCTCTAAGAAGCCGGTGTCCGCATGACCCACGAGGTCTGCCACCGTCTGCTTGTCCACGCCGCAGTGCAGAAGCGAGGTCACGAAGTAGTGCCGTAGGGTGTGGAGGTGGTACTCCCGCGGAAAGCCGATGGCGGCATAGATCTTCCGCAGCCGCTTGGTGAAGGTGTCCGGGTGGATGAGCTGCCCCTGCTCGTCGGTGAAGAGGTAGGGACTGAGCTTGCGGCGCTGCTTGTCCGCCTCCATCTGCTTGCGGCGCTTGTAGGTGAGGAGAATGCCCCGCAGGTCGGAGGAGAGATAGACTTCACGGCTCTTGCCGTTTTTGGTGCTGCCCTCCACGATGCCCTTGCCGGGAACGCTGCTGCGGGAGCGGCTGACGGTGAGCAGGAGACCGTTTTGCGTGCCGGTGAAGTCCGACCATTGCAGAGCGCTCAGCTCGCCCCGGCGGCAGCCGGTGTACATGGAGAGCAGGTAGAACAGGCGGTAGTGCCGCGGCTCCTTTGCCAGCGCGTCCAGCAGCTTTTCCACCTCGCCTCGCGTGGGAATGCGCTGCACCGTGCGCTGCGGTGTGGGCAGGTCTAACATCCGCGCGGGATTCTTTTCGATGATCTCATTGCGCTTAGCGTCGCTGAGTACGGCGGAGACCACAGAGAGGTATCGCTGCGCGGTGGATTCGTTGATGCGCTTTCCGTGGTGCTTGCGCTTGCGCAGCTCAGAGAGCATATTCTCCAGTGCCATCGGTCGGAGTTTATTGAGGCGGATGCCGCCGATCATGGGATACACCACCTCCAGCATCCGCCGGTATGCAGCGATGGTGCTGGGGGCGTATTTCGTCTGCCGGTTCAGCCAGCGGGAGGCGAATTCCTCAAAGGTCATCTCGCCGTCCTCGGCGTAGCCAGTCTTGAAGCTGCGCTCCAGTTCTTCGGCGGCGTGGGCGACATACTGCCCGATGCCGCGCTTGGGAACGCTGGGCGGGACTTGGATGGTCTTTGCCTTGCTGATTTTTTTGCCGTTGGGCCGGTAGCCGTTGCTGACGGTGATCTTATATCGCCGCTCGTCCAGTTGCTTGATGCTTGCCATTTTTAGAACCCTCCCATCACTTGCTCATGCTGATTTTCTTTCTGCTCTTCCCGCACAGCCTGTTCATCCAATTTTTCTTTCACCGCCAGAGCCGCGCCTGCCGCGAGTCCGACCACCGCGCCGAAGTTTTCGGCGGCGATCTTCGCCTCCATGCGCCGCCGCTTTTCCTCGACGTCCTCGTCCTCATCCAGTAGTGTCCCCGCGACAGTCAGTCCGGCCACGGCGGGGATCAGAGGAACAGGCCGCGGATCGCCGCCGCGCCATACCACCCCGCCAGTGCCGCCGTGCCAAGGATCAGCACCAGCATGATCCACTTGAGGGCCACCAGCAGACTGAAGTCCGGCAGCCACCGAATCCACTTGGAGGAATACTTCTCGCTCAGGTTCCCAACCCGTTCCAGCCGTTTGTTCATCTCTGTCAGCGATCTCTGCATCTCTGTGAGCGACTTCTGCACCGGCGTCAGGTCGATGCGCGTTTTCAGCTCCGGCAGGATATTCCGAATTTCCTCCAGCTCCCAGTTTATTCCGTTTGCCTGCTCCGTCAGTTTGTTCATCGCCTGCGGCAGATCGCACCGGATCACAATGGGCTGCATCGGCTGCGCTGTTTGCTGCGGCGCGCTGTTCGGCTGATTCATCCGTTTCAATTCCTCCATCGGTTTCCGCTGCTCGATGGAATTTTCTTTGAACGAGTTTTGCCCGTATTCTGAATTCATGCTCCATGGCCTCCTTGCAATACTTTTCCTCGTGTAGTTTGTTGTCACGGCACCTCATGCCGTCCGGCGTGGTGTAGGTGATGTATTTGCGGCTGCTCTCCCAGCACACCGCGTAGCCCTCGGATGCCATCAGAGAAACGAAGGCGTCCTTGTCGGCGGCGTATTTCATGCACTCGTCGATGGTGTTCATGAGCCGCAGCTTCCAACTCTGTCCCTTCAGCGCTGTGTGATACTCCGCGACGCTCATGCCGCGGGTCTGCTGCGTTGGTGCGTCAAAGACCGGCAGCCCCCTCTCCAGACAGATCATGTCATTGCGCCGCATCAGCTCCTGCAGTTGTTCCTTCGCCATGTGCAGCTTTTTGCCGGTCTCGAAGTTGACGGAGTTGATGACGCAGTGGGAGTGGATGTGCTCCCGGTCTACGTGGGTACAGACCAGCACCTCACAGTCGTCGAAGTATTCCGCCAGCCGCCGCGCGGCTTCGTGGGCCTGCCGTGGGTCGACCGCCGCGCCCTTCGGAAAGCTCTGCACCATGTGATAGAACATCACGCCGCCGTCCTTGTGGTAGAGGAGCTTCGTGTTCAGGAAATCATCGTAGACGCTCTGCGGCTGGCAGTTGATGCCGCTGACGAGCGGCGCGCCCTCCCATGCGGTTTTCTTTTCCTGCATGACGTAGAGCATCACGCCGCGCATGGCGGCGCGGGACTGTGTGCCCCGCTTGTAGTTCACAAAATGTACGATGGCCATACGGCTCACCGCCCTTCCATGACTGACCGCAGCGCGGCGCTGACCTCAGACAGCTCACTGGCAGCTTTTTCCAGACCGATGACCTGCACCTTGCCCATGTTGGCGAGGACGGTGAGCCGGTTGATGTTGCTGCCGATGCCCTTGAGCTGGCGAAGCAGCTCCTTTTGTTCGTCGATGACCACGATCCGCTTGCTGAGGCAGCAGGCGGTGACGTAATCGCTCATGGACATGTGGGCCTTTGCCGCCAGCGCCCTGATCTTCTCACGGTCAGCGGACGCCATGCGCGTGCTGAATTTGATATCTTTTTTCATGCTGAATGACCTTTCTGAAATGATTTCTCTCGTCCCCTCGGAGAGCTGGGGGTTCCGCAAAGGGGGACTGGTCCCCCTTTGAAGCTGCGCCGCCGGAGGCGGGTAAAAGCGTTTCCGCAGAAACGCTCGCAGCGTGGGGGTGTGGGGCCATGCCCCGCCCAGAGCGTTTGGCAGGGCAGCGGCTTCGCCGCAGACCAGACAAATGCGATGCTGGCCGTCGTCCGAGCGGACGACGAATCCCTCGTCCCGCCGCAAGCGGCAGGACTCGCGCTCTCTGTCGCTCGTCCTCTTCCCACCGAAACCGCTTCGCTGGGTTTCGGTGGGAGCCCTGTCGGGGGAGGTGATAAAAGCTCCCGTTTTGCATTTTTTGGTGCTTCTATGCGGGGGGTGGTATCATTACCCTTGGCGTGTGCTTCATGCCGTCGAAACGCTGGGCGCGCAGGGGACACGGCGGCGTATTCGCCGTTTTTATGCCGCTGCGGAATTCGCCCTGTGCGGGTTGAATCTCCCCTCGTCGGGTACACACGCCACCCCAGCCCCTAACCGCGCACACAGCGGCTCACACGCCGAAACACGGGGTGTTTTCACCGCCTGAGACATCGGCATTTTCGGCAGCGGGATCATCGACCCCATCGGCCCTTTTCAGGCAGATCAGACGGTCGCCGTTGCTCTTGCGGAAGGACACCGTAATACCGTTTCTCCTTAGAGCGTCAACGCTTTTGCGGATTCGGTGGGAGAAGCTGTTGGGGGTCAGCCCCTCCGCACCGGTAGGGTCGATCTTTTCCAACAGCACCTTGGCAGGGGTGCTGATCTCCGGCTGCCGGCGCAGCAATTCAGAGAGAAGAAAAAGAATCCGCTCGTTGGGTTGCTCCGCCTGTTCACAGTTATCTGACAGCAGTTTCCAGACATGATCCTCACCATCGAATTCCAGTGCCAGTTCCCGGTAGGGGATGTCCCGCCCGGTGCAGTAGAGCGTGGCGGTGGTCTCTCTGCGCTTGCTCTTGCGGAGGACAAAGTTGCTGTCGGTAGCGCCGCTGAGTCCGGTGGTGCCGGAGATCATGTTCATGGGATCATCGTCATTCATCTTCCGCAGGTGATGCACCAGCAGAATGGCGATGCGGTACTTGTCCGCCAGCGCTTTCAGAACACCGATGTCACGGTAGTCACTGGCATAGGGATTCGCGTCATTGCCTGCTGTGCGGATGCGCTGGAGCGTGTCGATGACGATGAGCCTGGTCTGCGGATGCTCTTTCAGGAATTGCTCAATCTGTTCCACCAGCCCGTTGTGGAGCTGCTGGGACATGACGGCGAAGTGCAGCGTGGGCGGCGCGTCCTCCGTGAGATCAAAGAGGCGGCTCTGGATACGCTGGAAGCTGTCCTCCAGACAGAGGTACAGCACCTCGCATGGGCGCGTGGCGAATGTCCAGAGCGGCTTGCCCTGCGCGGCGCAGAGACACAGCCACAGCGCCAGCCACGATTTGCCGATCTTCGGCGCGCCTGCCAGCAGGTGCAGTCCCTGTGGCAGCAGATCGTCGACCACGAAGGAGACCGGTTCGTAAGCGGTGCTTTGCAGCGTGTCCGCGTCAATGGTTTGCAGTCGTTTGATTTGAGACATAAAAAACCTCCGGATAAAAGGATAAGGGCAGAGACCTCGCTGCAGTCGAGGCTCTAACCCTTTCACTTGATTATTCTGTATTTTTTGATAGAATGAGAATATCGCAGGACAGCTGTAAAACGGATATGGGACAGGGGGCGATGCTATGCCGCTGGGAGTACAGCAGAACAACGATTTCACGCAGTTCACAATGGATGTCTGGAATGACAAGATCTTTTATCAGGAGAAGGAGTTCCCGGCGGGATTCATGGCGATGTCCATTCTGAACATTCCCAAAGAAGACCTGCCGGAGCTGATACAGGCCGGCGGCGCACCGACCTTCCTGTTCCCAGTGGTGGTACAGGGCAGCGATGAGGAAGCCGCGGCGGTATTCCCGCAGCTGCGGGAACGGATATTGTACCTGACCGAACTGCTTTGGAAGTATCCGCCCTTTTGCTATAATGACTATGAGAAGGAAATGCGCCGGATCAATATCCTGTTTGACGAGAGAAACCTCCTGCAAATACGGACGCCCGATTCGGAGTTCCAGACAGAGTTTCTGAGATTCTGCGTCGGGATCATACGCATCCCTATCGCCATGTATCACTTCTATGCAGCGGGGCGGTTCTTTGAGCTGGATTATCTGCGGCGGCTGAAAAAACGGAACGAAACGCATTTTGCCGTGGCCGCGCATGACTGCTTCAACAGCGAGCAGTTTTGGAATGAGATGCGGGGCTTACAGGGCCTGGATATGGAGCCGTTCACGGTCTACCCGGAGCTGTCCTCCACCTATGTGTTTGCCCGCAGTCCTAAAAACGAAAAAGAAATGGTGTTTGTAGAACGGGTGATTTTTCCGCGCCTGACCGATTTCTACGCCTATGACCTGATGAACGGATTGCACCACGGCCACGCGCCCAGCCAGTGCCAAGGCTGCGGAAGATACTTTCTGACCACCAACGGTCACATCCCTAAATACTGCGACGGCGTCGCACCGCAGGACAGTCGCTATACCTGCCGGCAGTACGGCGCGATGATGCACCAGAAGGAGCAGAACAAGCAGCACCCGGTCTACCGCCTGTTCACCACCCGCACCGACACCATCCGCAAGCATCACCAGAGAGGGAAGATCTCCGATGACCTGCGGCGGGAGGCACTGTATCTGGCGGGGAGCTACCGGGACAAGGCACTGATGGACAACGACTATGCCGCTGACGGATATGCGCGGGACATGGAATTGGAACACATTTACGCGGAGGCAGAGAAGCGGCTGAAATGAGGAAGGGGGCGTTCCTGTGACGAAAAATATGTACACCGTTGCCGGGGACGGCCCCTGCAATGAAGAGCTGGCGTTGCGAATGCAAGCCGGAGACAAAAACGCCGCGGAGCGGCTTATCTCACAGAACGAGGGTTACCTCACCGAACTGGCGCGGGCGTACACGCCGTGGTGTGAGATGGAGGATTTGAAGCAGGAGACGGCGTTGGTGCTGCTGGACGCGGCGGGACGCTTTGACTCCGCCTACGGAACGAAGCTGCTGACCTATGCGACGCCCGCGATAGAAGCGGCGCTGTCCGACTACGCTGCACAGCATTCTTCCTCTCTGTCCATTCCCATCAGCCGGTACAATCAACTGCGCAGGGTGGCATACCTCTGTGCCGAGGGATGGGACTCATCTGATGCTGAACTGGTCAAGGTGGTGTGCGGAGAACTGAATGTATCTGCCAAGGTGGCTGGGGCGTTGATAAAAGAATACCGGACGCTGTTTTGCGTCCGGCAGTTAGGTGACGATGTGTTCTCCGTCAGCTGCGGCGGCGATCCTGCCGTTGCCTATGACCGCCTCATGCGCCGGACGCTGCTGATGCAGCGGATGGAGCAAGTGTTGACGCCCAGGGAGTTGAATCTGGTGCGGAGTTATCTGGGCATCGGTCAGCCGGACGAGGTTGGCATGACCTTTCAGGAGCTGGCGATCTATCTCAACTACAACGGCCCCAGCGGAGCGGAGAAGGCATACAAGGCCGCGCTGCGGAAGTTGAAAAAGGACTTGTACGGTGGGGCCTATGGCCGGTGGCTCGCCGCGCAGAAGGCCATCCGCGCCGCCAAAGCGGAGGCGGAGCAGGACGCGGGGCAGTACATAGCACCGCAGAGGACATGGTGGGGCGAAAAAGAGCTGATGGCGCGGTTTATCTGCGAGGTCGTTTCGCTGATCCGTGTCCATGAGATATTCAGCGACGCATTGGAGAATATTGCTGCAAAAATTTTTGAGGAGTCTTGAAAACTGTACGTTTTCAAGACTCCTCAAGATCATTCCAGCTCAAATACGCCGGTACTGTGCGCTGTCAGGTTCTACGGTTACTATCAAAGTGCATTGACGGTTCCTGATTTCTCAAATATTCTGTTTCAGGCAGGTCTTAATGTCATCCTCAGCATTGGTAATAAGCCGCAAGTCGAATGTGTCCACTAAATACTGAAGCACATTCGGGCTCAAAAATGCCGGCAGGGTAGGGCCTAAATATATGCCTTTAATTCCCAGACTCAATAATGCCAGCAAATCAGCAACAGCCTTTTGTTCGTACCATGATACGATCAACGACAAAGGCAATCCGTTTACATCGGTACCAAAAGCATCTGCTAAACCTGTTGCGATCCGTATGGCAGAATATACATCATTGCATTGCCCGACATCCAAAAGTCTCGGCAGACCCGCTACTTCACCGAAATCCAGTTTGTTAAATCTGTATTTTCCGCATGCGAGCGTTAATATCACGCAGTCTTTCGGGACCATCTTAGCAAACTCTGTATAATAGTTTCGACCGGGTCTTGCTCCGTCACAGCCGCCAATAAGAAAGAAATGTCTGATTTTTCCTGCTTTTACTGCCGCTACGATTTTGTCAGAATCGCTTAATACCGAATGATGCCCGAATCCGACAAGTATCTCGTGGGGCTCCTGATCCTCCGGATAGCCGCCCAATTCTATTGCCTGCTGAATGATTTCACTGAAATCCTTTTCACCGTTTTCTCTTTTCCCAATGTGTTTTACCCCTTCCCAGCCCACTACATTCGTGCTGTAGATTCGGCCTTTATAGCTCTCTCTCGGCCGCATAAGGCAATTCGTCGTCATTAGAATACATCCCGGAAGATCATCAAATTGTTTTTGTTGATCTTGCCACGCACCACCGAAATTCCCGACAAGATGGGGGTATTTTTTTAATCCCTCATATCCGTGGCACGGCAGCATTTCACCGTGTGTATACACATTGACCCCCGTTCCCTTTGTTTGTTCCAGCAGCATTTCCAAATCCTTCAAATCATGTCCCGAAACAACGATAAAGGGTCCTTTCCTCATATGGATATTGACCCTATGGGGTGCCGGATTTCCGTAAACTGCAGTATTGGCTTCATCCAATTTTTTCATAACCTCAATTGCCGCTTCTCCGGCGCGCATGGTCATTCGGATCAGTTCTTCCACTGCAAGGTTATCGTCTGTGAGAGCTTCCAATGCCTGAATATAAAATTCATCTACCTCATCACTGTAATAGCCCAGTTCTCTTGCCTGATGCCCATAGGCGCTGATACCTTTCAGTCCGTATAAAATGGTTTGCCTCAATGAGCGAATATCCGGGTCAAGGGATTTATCATACATAATTCCCGCGAATTGAGCATCCTTTAGCATTTGTGTTTTTGTTTCGGGAAGATCATAAGTGGCGTATGATGTCTGATTGTGAATCTCTCCTGTGATTGTTCTCAAATTTTCTTTTATCCGTTGTGATTCGTTCAATAATTCCACGTGTACTTTCGAATCAAAATTAACATTCGTCAGCGTTGTGAAAAGAACATTTTCGATAAACCGTATGATATTTTTATCGATATGCTGTCCCTCATTTTGCAGAACTTTTCCGTAGCAGCTGATCCCTTTGATCTGAAAGATCAGCAAATCCTGCAGATTGGCGATTTCCGGTGTCTTTCCGCAAACCCCAATCTTTGTGCAGCCCTTTCCGTTCGCTGTTTGCTCACATTGATAGCAAAACATTTCGTATCCTAAATCCATATTATTCATATGCTGACCATCCTTATCTTTCGTTTTTATAGTTAAAGTATCGGTCAGGAAACGAAAAATATACTTGGTATGAGAGACCTTACTAATTGTCTCATGTGTGTCTATGCGTCATTTGCTGTGGCGGTTACGTCGAAACAACAGATATCGTTGCAGACAGAGAAACACCACCCAAAATGTCAAGAATAAATTGCAAAAATAGTTGTAAAATTTTTTAGAGTGGTATCATCAAAGCCTCTGGACACATCCAGAGGCTTTGATTTTATGCGGTTTTTAAGAAAAAAGGCGCAGAAACGAAACCGGATGCAATTATTGCTTTCCGGCTCCCTGCACCAATGCTCTGCGGTTTTTATGCAGTTTGCAAATACTCCTGCATGACCTGGTTGGCGCTTTTCCATCCCAGGATTTTGCGGGGGTAGTTGTTCATCCATTCCTCAGCCACACGCACCTCACAGAGCTGCACCTCATCAAAGTTTGTGCCTTTTGGGAAAAACCGCCTAATTATTCTGTTCATGTTTTCATTGCTGCCACGCTCATGCGGTGAGTATGGGTGACAGTAATAGAGCTTTGTGCGTTTTTGTTTTCGGCGGCAGGAACGCTCAAGACCCTCATAGTCCGCAAACTCACAGCCATTGTCCACGGTGATGCTTTTGAATGTGTCATAGAAGTCTTTTCCATATCTGCGTTCCAGTTTGTCCAAAGCCTTTACCACGCTGCTGCTTGTGTGGTCCGGCAGGAGGATGAGGATGCCGTTACGGCTCAACCGTTCGGTAAGGACAAGGAGCGCCTTGGTGGTGCCCTGTGCGCCCATCACGCTGTCCATCTCCCAATTTCCAAAAGTGGTGCGCTTGAGGATTTCGTCCGGGCGGTGTTCGATGCTTTCACCTTTTGGCGCTCTCGCGGCTTTTTTGCGGCATTGTTTGGTATAGTGCCGTTTGCCCTTTTCATGCAGGTGCTCCGGAGCAAGTTCCAAAAACACATCCCCACGGTAAATGTAGTTGTAAAGGGTGCTTTCACAGATATTGACCACTTTATTGGCGGTTTTTGCCTCCACCAACGCAGCACCGGGAGAAAAGTGGTGCTCAATGATTTGCTCCTCTAAAAAGTTAGACAGTTCTATGTTGTTTCCAATCTTGAGGTCTGGCCCCTTGGCTTTCAGATGCTCCCTATATGCACGCTCCGCAACCTCCGCACAATAACGCTCCTCAACAGTATAATCTGTGTTCCGTTGCGTGCACATTCCGCGCTTGATTTCATAGTAAATGGTACGCACTGACACGCCAAGCGCCTCCGCAATTTTCGCTTTTGCGGTATGGACTTTGAGCATTTTCTCAATGGTCAGCCTGTCATTCCAGGTGAGATGATGAAAGCCTTTATAGTTCATGGGGTCCTCCTCGTAAAAGAAAAAGCGGGGTGCAACCACCCCGCCAAGTTCCGTGTCAACCAATCATTTTGGCATATCTCTTTAACAATTCTGCGGTTTCCCCATCTGGGAGGATGTCCTCCAGTTTGCAGTTGAGAGCCAAACAGATTTTTAAGAGGGTAGCCAGCTTTGCACCGCTAAGGTCACGCCCACCCTGTTCATAGGTTTGGAGCACTCTGCCGTTGATAGCGGCGGCGGTCGCAAGCTGTGACTGTGACATTTCTCTGGATAAGCGGGTGTTTTGTAAGTTTGAACGGGCCATATAGCAGCACCTCCTTTGTTATGCTCTGATTATACAACTTTTGTTGTATAATGTCAACAGCAAAAAAGAAAAACGGTCCCAAAATCTGAGCCGTTTCTCAATGGTTGCGGTTTCTTAATCGGTCTGCAAGCTCTGCCAACACGGCAACATCCTTGTCATTCAAGCCGGACACATCCACTATGGCTGAGTGCTCAATGCCAAGCAAATAGTCCGTAGACACGGAAAACACTGTTGCCAAGTCCACCAGACAAGCCGGTGATGGTGTGGAAAGTCCCTGCTCCCAAGAGTTCACTCCGTTTCTGGTGATGCCCAATTTGCGCGCAAGGTCTGCCTGTGTCCAACCTTTTGCCTCACGCAACGCTTTGATTTTATCAGCGGTCATGCGTATCCCTCCTCCTACTGAAAAGTATAGTTTACCCAAAAAATAAGTCATTATCATATAGGCTCTACTGCTTGACAAATGCACTGTGTTGGATATAATTAAACTTGTAAAAGTAAAGAAAAAAGCAGAAAATGGGAGGTGATAAGCAGTGAAAAAGGTTTTATGGATTGTTCGCATCATTTTTGGAATGTCGTGCGCTGTGGCAACACTCGGTGGGGTAATTATGTCGGTACAAGACCCGGTGCCGGAAAACATTTTGCTCACGGTTGTTTGCATAGTCCTTGCCGTCCTGCTTTTGAAAAAGAGGAAAAGAAAAGAGCCGGAGGTGTTAAGAACATCTGAAACATCCACGCCGCTGGTGTCCGTAAAGACAGAGCTCACACAGCCGGATGTGCCGGAGGACACGCTCCGTGATATGCGGAAATATTATTCCACGATGCAGGCAGAAAACGATGCACGCATCATGCGTGAGAGTTTCCAGCTTTGTCAACAAACCTTTGCCTATGAAACATTTTTCAGCCGGTTGCAGTTGGCGGAACGCAAGGCATTGACCTTGCTGCAAGCCAAAAAAGCCGGGTGCAAAGTGGATGAGCAGATGCTCAAAGCAGCAGAGAGTGTGCTTTCGGCAGTGGATGCTCTCAAGACGGATTTCCTGGGGCGTATTTATACCAAGGAAACAACAGAGGCTATGCGCCTAAAAACGCAGGCGGGACAAAACAGACGGTTAGAGGCTTTCGTTGATGAGCTGCAAGGATATGAAAATGATTTTATGACCGTTGAGGATGACTACAACAAGATTATAAAAGGCGTGCAAGCGCTTATGTCATAGAACGCAAAAAAAGCCGGAGAGGGTCACACCTCTCCGGCTTTTCGCTGTCTTATTCCTTTTTGTTTTTATCCAACTGTGCAATGACCTCTTTGAGCTTGTCAAAGCCGAACATGGCGGCGTAGGCAACCATAAAGCCAAGCACAATCGCAGCGGTAACCATGTACCACACCACGGTGATGCTTTTAATTTGGCAGTAGGCAAAGAACGCTCCAAGGGTCAAAACGATTGCCACAAGCGTGGCAAGGATGTTTGTGGGCAGCTTGTCCCAGGTGAGCTTTTTGAGCACCTGCACAATGATGTTGGTGATGACCACCAACACACCCACGAGGCTGAGAATAACGGACCAATCAAAGATGTTTTCCATAGTGAAATCCTCCTCTTATTTTTACCCCACAAGGGTGAGGTTTTTGATGTTGACGGCAGCGGTCACAACGCCGTCTTTGCCGATAACCACACGGTCACCGTCAATTTGCATGACGGTGTAAACCGTACTGTAAACGAACGATGCAAGAGAGCCGCCCGTGTAGGTTTTAGCGCCTTTATTGACCTTGACCTTGCTGCCTTTTGCAATGGCTGTGCTTGCTTTGGTGATGTCTGCGGCATCCACCCAACCGTAAACGGTGGAGGCGCTGCCAGTGGTCTTGATGAGGTGGTACTGGTGCTTTCCGTTTTTCGCCACAGAGGTCACCCTTGCCTCGCCTGGTTTGCATGTCTTTCCGTTTGTGCCGTTGGAGCTTGCATAGTGCTTGGTGCCCTTAAAGGTCACCACATCGCCCACAGCGTACTCCAGGGCGGCGTTTGTGTCTGGGGTGGTATCAGATACTACCCCAAGCCTTGCGTTGACCTCAGCGGCAATCTGGCCGTGCAGGTTATAGAGATAATCACCGGGGCAAGCCTTATTGGCGAACCAGCGGTGCACCGTCATGTTTTGCTGCTCCACCTTGCCGATGAGGGACTTGTCCGCTTTCCACTTGAGCTCTTTGATGCCGTTGCGCTTGCAGATGTCCGTGCACAGGTCAATCAAGGCCTTATAGGCGGCATCTCTCACCTTATAGGGGTGCTTGGTGTCACTGGCAACCTCAATAGTGATTGCCCGGTTGTCATTACTTGCGGAGGAGGAACACCAGGAGCGGTCTTTTTCCTCCACATACATACCGATGCGGCCATCATAGCCAATGCCGTAGTTGGAGCTTGCCCGTCTGGATGTAGGGGCGAACACATTGCCCAGAGTTTCCACGCTGCATTGACCTACCACGCAGTGGATGGTGATGGTATCAATCCTGTGGTTTCTGGGACTTGTCTTGTTTGGGGAAATTTTTGTATAGTCCACCAGTTTGCTGTTACTCAATGCTATAAACCTCCTTTTCAGTCTTTCAGCACGATTTCTGCCAAGCGGATGGCGTTCTCCACGCCGTACTCTTTGGCAAACAGCCGTACAAATTTTTGGGCATATTTCGCCCGGTTTTCATTCTTGGATTTCCACAGATAAAAACCGCCCCAGGTGCCGTCAACCACAAAGGATGTACCAGCAAGGGCGGCAAGGGCGGTGACATCGTGCTCGGTTGCAATGTTGATGACCACCGTGGCAATTATCAAGGAAACGGTCACAAAGGAGTGCAGCACCAGCATTTTCTTTGAAAACTCCATGCGCCCTCCTTTCCGGCTCATTCTTGAGAGGCGGGGCGTTTATCGTCCCGTACCTCAAGTTCACGGATGGAATTGACCAATGATGTGACTGTGCCGTTGCCACCCAAAGCGTGGTACTCCTTATACATGGCGTTGACATTCTCAAGTCCATGTAGGGTTATCCATCCGCGCTCCTCATAGTGATAATAGGATTGTACGATGCGGTCACGCAGGAGGGCCCGCACACCCAACTCCACCGCTTTTTGTCTTGCATCCGCCTGTTTATATTTTTTGTAGAGGTAGCCGATGGCGGGGACGGCTACGACAGTGATGATGGTGGAGATGATAGACCAATAACTCCTCAGTGTTTCCAGCATCTTTTTGTCCTCCTGTCGTTCAAAATAAGAGAGGCGCACCACACGGATGCGCCTCTCCTGCTGGCTGGGGAGTTAGACCTCAACCTCCAAGTCTGCCAGGATTTCCTCCACCTGCTTACGCAGCAAAGCGGGCACCTGGTCAATAGTCTTGCGGCCCTTGATGATAAGGGTTGCATACACAATAGCCATATCTTGCACCTCCTTTCTCAGCAAAAATAAAGCAAGCCGCCAGCGGAGCTTACACATTGGTGTCCTCCTCCAACAGCTTGGCAACAGCATCACGCAGGTTGGCGGGTACATCCTCCAGGGTCTTGAGGCCCTTGCGGATGAGGGCAGCATATACCTTAGCCATTCTCTCCACCTCCTGCCAGCAGCTCATAGACTTCCGTGAGGGCCACCTGGGTATTGGTCAAGTCATCCTCCGTAGCCTGGAGCCGGGTCTTGAGTTCTTTGTTTTCTTTGGTCAATTCCTCCAGGGACTTTTTGCGCTCATGCTTTGCCTTGAGGCTTGTGTTGTCATAGTAAACAGCCATTATTCAAAAGCACCTCCAATGTTAGAAATATAGCCGCTGGTATCGCTTGCCCCTCGTTCAACTGTGAGTTTGAAGTTGAAAGCAAAGCCGTTGGCGGCGGTTTTGTTGGTAAATACATGGTTGACACCGTTTTTGATGTCCGCCGTGGCATCCTCCCAAACAGGGCTGCTGTCATTGGCGTTGTTGGTGACAAGCACCTTAAGGTTTGCATCAGCCGGGATGGAGCTTGTGAGGGTCATAACCATAACCTGGATGATGTCATCCGCAGGCAGGGCGCTTGCCAGAGTGATGGTTGCCTTGGTCACCTTTTTGGTGAAAGTGATGGTGTAGGCGGCACTGTCCGCTTTTCCGTCATTGGCAACCACCTTGAGGGTGTGGGCACCGTTGAGCACCGTCTGGAAATTTGCAGCGGTCACGCACTGGAAAGTGTTGGTTGCCCCAAGCGTTGCCGTATAGGTGCGCTGGAGAACATTGTCCAGATACTCCTTGACCGTCACTGTGTCCCCGTCTGCATCCGCAACCGTATAGGTGAGATTAAAGCCTGCGGTCTTAGTGCCCAGATTGGTACCGGTCGCATAGCTGCCGGAAATCGTGGGCGCAGTGTTGACGGACACAGAGCCGTCATCGCTGACAGAGAGGGTGGAGGGGAGAGTGAAAGCGGGACGGGACCCGTAGGTATTGTGGCAGAAGTCGCCGCCGACATTGCCAACGGCGTCCAAGCAGCAGGCGCCGACGGTGCCGTTCGTGTCCGGGGATCGGGTCCACTGAACAACGGCGGAGCCATTCAAGTAGGCGATTTGCAGAGAGCTTGCAATGGAGAGTGCGGTGCCCTCCGTATTCGCATAGCTTGCGCTTCTGCCAAGTTCGGTGACGGACAACAGGAAAATAGCACGCTCCAGTGTGCCAACGGTGGTGTTGCCGTTGCCGGGGGTGTACTTGATTTTGGTAGTGCCGATGACACCACGGATGTCCGCATCAAGCAGGTTTTTGTAGGTGCTGTTGAGCCAGGTGTCAATGGCGCTTGTAGCGTAGGCGTTCACATTTGAGGTGTGCCACTGCCTGGTGTCATAACAGTCCTTGCGGACAACCAGAGTGCGCCCGGAGCCGTTGAGCCCGTTCTCATAGTCATGTTTGGCAACATAAAAGTCCACCAGCACGCCATTTTCTTTCAGCTTGACAATGCTGCCGACACTTTTGTTGCCAAGGGTAGTTGTTGCCATTTAGATTTCCTCCTTTAAGATATTTTGAACACGGTCCCTCACCTGTTGGCGTAGGGTCCAAGTGTTGCCGTGTGCGGCGTGAGCATCCCACGCCTGCCAGGATTGCAGGATTTCCTCACGGGTCACAAGACCAGTGGGGTATTCCTTTTCCCACCTGCGGAGTTTGGCGCGCATCTTTTTCACGCTGCTGTGCCGCAGCTTGCGGATGACCTTGCCGCTGTCCGTGAGGTAGGTGTGAAAACCAAGAAAGTCCATCCCATGTCTAAGCGGGAAAATCTGTGTTTTCTCATTGAGTTCCAGACCAAGAGATGCCATAAATGCCTGTATTTCCGTGAGGCAATACTGCAAATATTCTTTGTCCGGGTGGATGAGGAAAAAGTCATCCATGTATCTGCCATAGTAGCGGATATGGAGCTTTTCTTTTACAAAGTGGTCAAACTCATCCAGATAGTACAAGGCAAACAGTTGGCTTGTCTGATAACCAAGCGGCAGACCGTCTGAGCAGTCAACATAGACACACAAAAGGTCATAAAGCGCAGGCTCAAGGTCCAGCTTTTTGAGCTTTTCCTTGAGCCTGTCATGGTCGATGCTGGCAAAGAAATGCCGCACATCGCATTTGAGCACCCAACCGTCTGCGGTGTGGTTTTTGTTCCAGTAATCGGTTAAAAATCCTTTGAGCCTATCCAAGCCAAAGTGCAGTCCCTTGTTTTTCTGTGAGGCGTAGTTGTCCAAGATAAAGCTGTTGGTAATACGCTCATAGAGGATATTATCCACCACAGCGTGCTGCACAACCTTGTCCACAAAAGCCGGAGCCTGCACAAGCCTTTTCTTTGGCTCATAAACATAGAATACACGGAAAACACCGGGGCGGTATGTCTTGGTGGTCAAGATATACACAAGGTTGACGATGTTTTCCAAAAGATGCACCTCATAGTGTGCGGTTGCGGCTCTGGAGCGTTTGCCCCGGCGTGCCGCAAGGTATGCTTTGTATAGCACCTCAAAGGTGCATATATCGGTAAATTTGTTTTCCAAAATGGGCGGCCTCCTGTCTGTGCTTTGGCTGGCCGTCCTCTCATTGTGCGCCGTTCTGGTGCCGGAGCAGACAGGACCAGCAGCGGAGCACCCGGTTTTGCCGGATGCCCTGCATCAGCGCAATGTGTTTGTCTTGGATGCTCCAAGACGGGATGTGACCTCCTTTGATGCGATGGACGGCGCTGCTTTCGGCTTTGGGCCTACTCGGTCGGACCTTACCATCAGAGCGGGACGGGACCCGTTGGTATTGTTGCAGTTGTTGTTGTTGACATTGCCATTGGTGTTCAAGTAGTAGGCGTTGTTGGTGTTGTTCGTGTTCGGGGAGGAAAGATATAAACAGGTCACACCCCAATATAACGGCTCATGGCCGGTATATCCGTTTATGAATGTTTCACCATAGCCTCAGCAATCTGCTGTGCCATCTGGCTCATTTTAGCAAGTTCCTGGGCGCGCTTTGCCTCACGCAGAGCCGCCGCACGGTTTCCGTCATTGCGGCGCCAACTAAAGGCTTTTTGCCGTACCGGGCGGACGAGCTCCGCCCAATAGTGGCACTGGTCACCCGTGATGTACTTTTTCTTGAAACTGAGGTTGATGTGCTGGAGCATGGTGTCACAGGCAACCAGCACGGCATCAAGGTCTTTGAGCCTGTCCTCAAAATCCGTTTCAAAATATCTGCCGTCTGCGGAGATACACTTTTCCAAAATGGTGGTTGCACACTCCTCAAGACGGGCGCACAGGTGAAATGTCTGGCTTTTCGGAAAGTGCGGCTTTCCGTCATCACGGATTTTCTCAAACAGTTCTCTTTCCGCAAGCTGCCCGTTTTCCTGCACAAGAGCCTTGATTTTTCTGTATTCCGGCTCTTTGGTTTTCACCCTTTGGATGGTGTAGTCCAAGAGGTCAACCGCCAACGGGATGATGTCATAATTAGGCATTAAAACTCAATCCTTGCATAGTTTTTGTTCCACACGCCCGTCACCACCAGACCTGTGAGGTTTGCAAAGCTGATACTGAAAGAGTTGCCGGTGACATTCGTGCCGTATTTCAACTCAAGCGTTGTGAGGCGGCTGTCAAGGCCTGATATGCCGGACAAAATAGAGGGGTGTGCCTCTGTGTTTGCATTGTGCGTGCTGACACCGGATGCAATGCGTGCATCACTTTCCTCTTTGGTATAGGCATCCCCCACCTGCATGGAGTTAAGTGCAAGCAGGCGGATGTCAGCGTGGCTGGAGCCGCTGGCGTTGTGCAGTGCAATAGCCTCATTAAGTTCCTCTTGGCTGACGGTATCAAGAGAGGGGTTGATGGTAAACTCCACCACGGATGCATCCGCCACAATGATGTGCATGACCATTGTGAGCTTGCCGGACACGCCGCCGGAAATGGCAACCTTTTCTGTGTCCGGTGTGTTGCAGACAGCAATCAATGTGCCGTCCTTGTTGAAAAGGCCCATTTCACGGATAGTAAAGCCGCCCACCTCATCGTCAATGACGATTTTCACATCAAGCATGTTAGGCGTTGAGGGGTTGAGTTCTGCGGCGGCAATTTCGCCGCGCCAACATTCATGGACAAGATGCTCTTGGTTGACGGTCGGCTGATAATACGCGCCGTTGCCGTCACCGGCCGCTGCCTCTGAAATGACAAGCTGGCCGCCGTTGACAATGCAATCCGCAATAATAGCCGCACCTTTCGTGGTGATGATGGTGCCATAGGTGTTAGACATCGTTTATACCTCCTGTTCTTTCGGATAAATCTCAACGGTTGCGTGGTATTCCAACGCGCCCACCATTGCGGCGGAGCCGTTGCTTTCAATGTTGTTGATAATGTGGGGCCATACCTCCATATAGTTGGACATCTCATTGCAGGCACCGTGGGTAAGCGTGCCGTAGGACTGCAAAAAGGCGGTCATAAGCACCCGCATATTGCTTGGGCGGACGGCAAGCAGCATGTTTAGGATTTCCTGCGCCAAGCTGTCTGCATCCGGCAGAGCATTATAGTCAAGCTGGATGTTGATGGTATAGTCCGCCACGATTTCCTCATGCCCTGTGGGGCCGCAGATGCTTGTGAGCCAGTTCTTTAACCACGGCAGCGTATAAGGCAGTTCCAAGTTCCACATTGCCTTGATGCGTGCCCTGCGGGTTTCCAGTGTGTCTGTGTCTTTGGGATAGATTTTAAGCTCACGCTCCCACACGGAAAGGCCCGTGCTGTCTGCCGTGTCCAAAAACTGGTTTGCCATAACAAGGCTGAGGGCATCCCACGCAAGGGAGATTTCCGGCTCATTCGCCTCATTGATGGCTTGAAACTCCATGACTTCACGGAGCACCGGGGGCAGGTAGTCAAGGAGTTTTCTATCCATCCACAACCACCCCTCTCACGGGGATGCTGTCAGCATCCAGCACAAGGTTTTCCTCCTTGCCGTTTATTTTCGTGCCGCCAATGTCGGTTATCATGGTAGAGCACTCGGAGAGGATGCGGCTTTCAATCTGTGATATGCGGACGGTCAAATGTTCTGAGGTTTCCCACGCTTTGGCAAGTTCCTCAAAGTAATCATCAACCACGGTTTCCACATAGCTTTTTACCGCCGCCCAATTCCAACCGGAGGAATAGGTTAGGTTGAGGGTGATGTTGACCGTTTCCGGCGTTACGCCCACTACATTCACCACATGACCGATGGGGGCAAGGCCAAGACCCTCTCCGGCGTTTTGGGTCGGGTCAACGGTGGTCTGCACCTTATTGAGCAAGGTGCTGGATGGTGCTTTGTCATTGGATGCCATAATGACCAGCTTGACGGAGCCACCAACGGTCAACTGCTTTTGGCTTGCCGCCGTATAGACCGCCGTGAGCCAAGCCGCAGCATCCGCATCCAAAGTGCCGATTATTCCCGTGTACCATGCTGTCACAGCGGCGTTTGGGATAAGGTCGGAGGGGTTTATACCCCCATTCCAGACGGGGTGCACCTTGACAGCGCTGACACCCTCCAGAGCGCGCACCTTTTCGGTATAGTCCGCCTGGTTGCCGCCAAACGCCTGAGATTGGAAACTGTCAAGCACACGCTGGCGGAAAGTTTCCGTTTCCTCCTCATCGTCACCGGGGATAAGCAGCTCAACCAGTTCCGCATGGGTCAAGCCGTCCATATATTCAATAGGGATGAGAGCGCCGGCATAATCATTGGCAGCAGCGCCGGCTGTTTCACAGGTCACTTTATGGCTGAGGCCGGTGTCTGTGTCGGCGGTGGTGCTCATCCGTTCTGTCACAGCAAAGTTTAGACCCTCGCAGGAGAAACGGGTGCCAACCGGCACCTCAATGTTAAATTCCGCACGAAAAACCGCAGCACTTGCCGGGTACGGCTCCATGTTGCGGTCAGCGGCTCTCTTTATCAGATATTCACGGGGTGCTGTGGCAATGTAGGTGGCGCTGAAAACAAAGTCAAGCCCAATATAGAGTTGGGCAAGCTCTGCCATAGACGGTGCCACGCCGTTCATCACCATAGAGCCCTCACGCTTGTCAAGGGCGGAGGAAACTCTTGACAGGGCGCTCTTGACAAGCACCTCATAGGTTTTGCTTTCAAACATCGTTAGATTTCAACCTCCTTTTCTGCGGTCAAGTCACCATAGATGGTGTTGACCGTAAATTTGGCACGCACGCCGCGCCCACTTGTTTCAAAACTCCAGTCATCCACACTTGTAATGCGGTCATCCTGGGTCAAAGCCTCGGTGATGCGGCGCTTGATTTCGCTCATAGCGTAGTCCCTCGGCGTGCCAATAAGGTCGGACAGTTCTGAGCCGTAGTCACGGGAGTAGATGGGGAACGCATAACGCTCCACATTCAAGATGAGATAGACCGCTTGCAAAACCGCATCCTGCTCATCCGTCATGCCTCCCACGCGCCCACGGTCAATGTCCAGCTTATGGGTATATCCGGGTTGACTTTCAACTGCAAAACCGATGAGGTCAAGGTCATCCCCAGTTGTCGGTAATGTTGCCATCACGGTGCCTCCCATCTGTCTAAGACTAAGAATTTTTGCCCACCGTCACAGCGGAGCAAAATGACTTTTTCTCCTGCCTTGAGGGCAAGATGCACACGGTAGGACTTGCGCCCCTTGTATGCGTGATTGTGGGATGCAAAAGAGGCATCCCCGGAGCCTCCGCTTGTGTTCTCCGTCCGGTGGTCAACTGTCATCTCAACTGTGAAATCACGGACATTGTTGGTGAGCATCAGTTGTGCCTCTGTCAAGGTCTTTTTCTGGTCAACCTGGATTTTAAGCGGAGAGGCGGAGGTGACTGTGCCAAAGCATACGCTCATAGGACCGGATGCCTGCACGGCCTCCACAGCCGCCTGCTTGACGGCTTTGACAAGCTGGTTAATATCAAGTGACAAATGTACCACCTCGCATTTTGAGCTCCATGAGGTGCATCCCGTCCTTGAAAGTGTGCTTGCACTGTTCCACCATGAGATAGTTGGACACATTGATGTCACCAAGTCCAAGCATGACCACCAGCAGCGTGCCTGCCCTTACACGGATGTCACCAAGGACATCCTTGAGCCGCAGGGTGCGTGTTTTGGTATTGTAGAGGTCAAGCAAGGCATCCGCCATTGCTTTGGCATTGCCGTTGCTGTCCAACTTCTCATAATACTGGAGCACGCCCCACTGGTTGATGTGTGAGCTGTCCTGGGCAATGTAGACCTCACGCTTACCGGTGTCCTTGTTCTCATAGGTCAGCTTTACCTTGTCATAGGTTTGGGATGCAATGGAGCTTGTATAGTCGTAGTCACCGGCGGTGTCCTCATCAATGAGCACACCCAATTTCATGTTGCCGATGCTCTTTAGGGTCAGCTTTCCAACATCATCATAGAGCACAAACATTTTGCCGGTGGCTTTGAGTGTTGCATCCAAAGCGTTCTGGATGATGTCAAAAAGGGTTTGGTTGTCCTCCACACGGCTTGCAATCGTGTGACCGGTGCTCTCAATGTCACCAATATTGAGTTTGAAATCCTCCGCAATCATCTTGATAAGGTCGCGGGCGGTTTTGTTCTCATACACATAGGTGTCCTTGTTTTTCAGATAATAAAGCTGGTCGTATGCTGTTACTTGGATAACAGCCGGATTGCTGCCCTTGCGGGATTTTTCAAACACAAAGCCATAAAAGATGGGGGTGCCGTCCACGGAAAAACGGCACGGGTCCCCCTCTTGAAAGCTGAGGCCATCGGTCTTGACCACCTCAAAGGTCATCTTGCCCGGTTGCCCCTGGCGCTCCCACTCAATGGTGACATCCTCCACCACGGGAGGGAGCATTGCATTGGCCCCGTGTTGTATCAGCAATTCACAACTCATGGGATGGTAAACACCTGCCCAGGATAGATGAGGTTGGGGTTGCTGATTTTATCCGTGTTTGCTTTGTAAATCTTGGTGTACTGAGCGCCGCTGCCATAATACTTGGATGCGATTGCCCAGAGCGTATCACCTTTCTTTACGGTGTAGGTCTTGGTTTTGGGTGCGGTGCTGGCATCCCGTTCCTTTTTGACAGAAACGGTTGCCTTTTTCTTTTTTGCGGCCGGCTTTTCCACAGTAAATGTCTTTGTACCGTAGGCACGCCACTGCTTGAGGTTGACATCCACACTGACATCAAGCCCCTCCTTGGCCTCCTCCACAATGTTGTAGTCCTCAACGCTCACTTTCATGTTCGTGTCATAGAGGCTCCGCCCGTTCGGTGAACGGCGCACCATGATAAACCTTGTGGTGCGCTTGTCGGTTTTCAACTTCTCAAGGATGCCAAGGTAATACTCCGGTGACCGGGCGGCAGAAAGCATAGGCAGGGTAAACGGCACCACAATCTCTGTCAGACCCGGCACACGGAGAAAATTGATTTCACCCTCGTTTAAGAGGGTGATGGTTTCGTTTTGGCCTTTTATCTTTACTGTGAGTTTTTCCGGTGTCGGCCATTCCACACCGTCCAAGTAGCAGGTGTAACTCATTATTCATGCACCCCCTCAGCGGCGGTCACAAGGGCCTCGGTAAAGCCGTCTGTGAGCTCCGTGATAATTCCGTCAATATCGGCACTGCCGTCAATCTTGTTGGTCATGCCGGTCATGTCAATCTTGACCTCTGCGGTGGTGAAACGGTTGATTGCATCACGCTCCGCAATGTCACGCAAATACTCCAGTTCCTCATCCGTAACAGATAAGCTGTCAGCAATGCTCCCGGTATCACCGGCAATACTGCCGACATCGCCCATCATGCTGGACATATCAAAGCCGCTGCCGTCACCCATGTTGAACATGCCGCCAATTTTGTCCTCAACGCCGGCGCCAAAGTCATAGCCTTTGCTCCAGGCATCGCCATACTCAAAACGATGGTCAATGGTCGGTGCCTCACGGTCAAGGGTGATGGAGTTTTCATTCTTGCCCCATGCAAGCACCTTGTCCTGCAAGGCGTTTAGTCCGCCTGTCCAATCGGTGCCGAAAATAGCATCAATGATTTTTGTGACAACCTTGCCCAAAGACAAAAACCAAGAGATGATGTTGCCAATGAGGTTTGCCACGGCATCACCAAAGCTGTTAAAGCCGCCGTTGCATACATTCAAAATCCATTCAATGATACCCAAAAACGGCTCAACAAAGATGCTCCAGATAAACTGGATGATGGCATTGAGCAAGCCTATGACGGTGTTGCCGATGATTGCGGCAAGCACCAGAACAGCACCGCAGATGATGCCCGTGGCAGATGTGCTGGCACCCGTTACTCTGTTCACGGCGGCAACCACAGCATAGATGAGAGCAATGAGCAGAATGATGCCCATGATGATAAGGAAAACAGGGTTGAGTGCCATAACGGCATTGAAAGCTGTCTGCACGGCAGTCCACACTTTGGTTGCCGCCGCAACGCCTTTTGTAGCGATAAGGTACACTGCAAGAGCCGCCGCAACGCCCAAAACAAGCGGGCCGATAATCTCAATGTTGTTGGCAAGCCAGTTTATGAAAGTGAGGACGGGCTCAAGAGCCTGCAGGGCAATGTTGCTCATCATTGTCCACACCTGTGCCCAAGTCATAGGCATACTTTCAAACTTTGCGTTGGTTTCATCCGCAACGGAAAACAGGGCATTTTTAACCACCTGTGCAGTGACCTTGCCCTCCGCTGCATATTCCTTGATGGAGCCCTCCGCAACGCCCATATACTGCTCAATGGCTCTGGCAATACCGGGGGCACTGTCAAGGATAGAGTTTAGTTCCTCGCCTCTCAGTGCGCCGGCCGCCATCGCCTGTGTGAGCTGCACCATAGCGTTGCTCTGTTCCTGGGCGGTTGCGCCGCCGATGACAAATTGCTTGTTGACCTGCTCCATGAACGCAATAACCTGGTCCATGTCGTGGTCAAAGGCGTTTCCAGCGTTCAGTCCTAACTTGGCAACGGCAGATGCCGTGTCAAGGTAGGCGGAGCGTGAACGGTTGGCAGAGGCCATGATTTTTGCCTCCAACTCATCCACACTACCACCATCCGTGACAAGCAGGTTAAGACGCGCCTGGGCGCTGGTCACATCATCGGACAGGTTGACAAGTTTCTGCACGGTTGCAATGCTTGCAATACCGGCGGCTATGCCGGAGATTTTCCCCATCAAGCCGTCAGCCTTAGAGCCTGCTTTCTGGAAATTGTCCGCCATCTTGTCCAGTTCTGCGTTGGCACCTACTAATTGGGAGCGTGCGGCAGCAAATTGGGCAGAGTTGATAGACTGCCCGGAGGCACGCTGCATTTGTTCAAACGCATCCAGTGTGGTGGTAAGTGCCCCGGAGATTTTTCTCAATACAGATGTCATACCATCATTGAGCACCATCTGTGACCTAATTGTTGCCACTGTGTCACCTCCCTTTCAAAAGAGTTAATGCTTTTTGCCCATTTTCGCCTTGCTTTCCAGCTTTGCCTTTTCTTTCCGTTCCTTGTCGCATCGGACGGATATGGAGGCAATCACAAAAGCGCGCTCTGCAACGGGCAAATTCAAAAATTTGGACGGCTCCCAGCCAAACTCCTGCAAACAGTAGTGTGCATAGTTCGCCTCCGGGTCACCGTCCTCTATCAGTTTTTTGCATCGTCAACCAGTTCATCCTCGGTCTTAAAGCCGTTGACCTGGAAAACCTCCGTCATGTAGTCATCAAACTCACCGCCGATGAGCATTTTGCCAAGCAGTTCCTCCGGCTTTGCAACGCCCCAATCGTTCTGGAGTTCGGCGTTGTTAAGGTCGGGGAACACCGTGCAGCGGGCGCACACCTTGGCCTGGAAAGCATAGGTGTCAAGCTGCTGTGTGTACTGATTTTTCTTGCCGGGGATAGGCACCTGCTTGATGCAGGCAGCACGGATGCGTGCATATTCATCTGCGGAAATGCAGCAGATTTCCCAGGCCATCGGCTTGCCGTCCTCCCCCTTGAAACGGGGAGAGGCGGCATAGAAATGGTTGGTGATAGGCGCTACATTGGAGCGCATAAAAGCAGATAAAGTTTTACTCATGGGTGTATTTCCTCCTTTTTGTCAGTCCTTACATATAGGACGGGTTGGTGTACTTTTCCGGGCGGGTAAAGCCGTCACAGTAGCCCTCAATAGACTGCTCGACAAAATCACCCTCCGCATTGAACATGGAAAGCATCACATCACCGTCCAGCACACAGTTGTTATAAATCTTGGAGCTCCTGCCAACGGATGTGGCGGGGTCCTCGTTTGAGGTCTGAATATCAAAAGTTGGCATCACGCCGGTCTTGATAAACTCCTCCACCACCTGGTCAAAGATTTCCGTACACTTGTAGACGGTCATGGAAAACGCAAGGGCAACGGTCTGGGCCTTGTGCCCAACCACGGGACTGCCCAACTTGTAGACCTCTTTGGTGTTGATGGATGCCTTGCCCTCAAACTCCTTTGCCATCAGCATGGAGTAGCGGGTGCCGTTCAGTGTCACAAAGCACTCAGCAAAGTTGGCGCTGACAGCATCCTGTGTGTTCATCGTATTATTGAGCATGTGTCAATCCCTCCTTACTGAATAATCACGCTCATATAGAGCTGGCTCATAGCGTTGACAATGTTGAGGCCGTTGATGGTGCAGAGCACCGCCTTTTTCTTGTCACCCTGTTCACAGGTCACGCTGTCTGTGTCAAAGTTCTCAATGGCGCGGATTTTCTCAAGCTCCTGAATGAGCTTGACAATATCGCCCCAAAGGGATGCGCGCCCAGAGGCATCGTTGGGAACGGTGCCCACATAACGGGTATTGAACAGCACCGCCACATCATTGGCAATCTGGTCACACACCCGGATAGTCTGGTTGCTCTGGAACACCTCGCCCTTGGTGTCGGTGAGGGTGAGCAGTGTGTTGATGTCCTCAAGCACACGGACAGCACCGTTGACATTGTGGAGCATAAACTTGCCTGCCTTGATAGCCTGCTCAAGTTCCGCCTGCGTGTATTCGGTGTCAATGATGAGCTCACCGTCATACTTGTAGTTGGTGAGGGACTTGTTGACTGCAACGCCTGCGTGTGCGCCGGTTGCCCAATACACAAGGGCGTTTTCGTCCACGCCGGAAATGGTGGCGTGGCTTGCGGTGTTCCACACACCAATCACGCCCTCATAGTCAACGGTGGACGGCTGCCACGCAATAAGCTGGAATTTTGCACCAACCTCATCACGGACACGCTCCGTATAGGCGGCATAGAGTTTGACCGTTGTGGCATCAGAGGCAGGGCAGCAGAGGGCATTGAAAGAATACGCCTCAATCTTGTCCAAAAACGCCTGGTGATGGTCACCTGTGATGCTGGTGATGTCGGTGCCGCCAGTGAGTGCCACGCCTGCGGTGGTGCTGAGCTGTGCGGAACTCTTGAACACCACATAATCATTGGTGGCAAGGCCTTTTGCATCGGCAACCGTCTGGGTTTCAATGCAGGTGCCGTCAAGATAGGTGCTGACATCCCACAAGTCCCCGTTGTCCACATTCGCCGCAATTTTGATTGTGATGTCATTGCCGCGCGCGCCGGGGTATTTCGCCTCCGCAAAAGTATTGGTTGCCTTGTTTGCGCCGGAGCCTAAACGGTAGCAATACACTGTGGTGGCGTGCAGGAAAATCTCACGCAGTGCCAACATCTTGGGATGGTCATACGCATAGCCAAAAATAGCCTTGCTGTTTTTCTGAAATTCTCCGGAGGTCACAGCAAAAACCTCATTTTCGGGTCCCCAACTCAGCTTAAAGGGGGCCGCCGCATATCCTCTGTCGGAAAGCGTTGCGGATGCCTTTGCCACGCTGGAGAAAACAACATAAGTACCGGGCAAAACCTTGTTCTGGGTCAGCCAGGTGCCTCCTCCAAGAGCCATATTATC
>OHQT01000307.1_pt1 | contig 28577 bp, 23 predicted proteins | sample 1578221 | NCBI WGS metagenome assembly OHQT01 (sample SAMEA3879547, study PRJEB24766) | human gut metagenome | biome: human-associated habitat; feature: feces | place: USA | collected 1985/1987
TGGAGAACTACTACGGAAAATACGGGGAACCGCATATATTCTGCTTCGACTACGAGGGTAATCCCCTTGCGGACATACGGCTCGACGAGCATTGCACCGGTTTCGACTTCGATTTCGACGGCGGGGTTCTTTATGCGGTCGATTATGAAAGGGACAAGATATTTCGCTATATTTGTCAAATACCCACATAATTTGCTTATGACTTCTATTACCCGGAAATTCCTGACCCTCGCCTTTGCCCTCGCCGGAGCGTGCGGCGGCGCGGCGGCGCAGGAGATGACGCTCGAGACCGTGCTCGAGGAGGCCCGGACGCGCTCGGTGGCATCGGTTTCGGCGAAGTCGGAGTTCATATCGTCATACTGGTCCTGACGCTCGTACCTTGCGAGCCGGCTCCCGTCGCTCACGCTCTACGGCAACCTCGGCGGCTTCGACCGCTCGCTGCGCCTGCTGCAGGACTACAACACTGGCGAACTCGTCTACCGGGTGAACTTCAACATGCAGAACGATCTCGGCCTGAGGCTCCGCCAGAATATCACGGCCACGGGCGGAACCCTGTACCTCTACTCTCAGCTCTCGCGTATCGACCAGTTCGGCGAGAATGCCGGCGTAACCTGGTACTCCCAGCCGCTCAACCTGCAGTACACGCAGCCGTTGTTCGGCTACAACGACTTCAAATGGCGCAAACTCATCTCTCCCAAGGAGTACGAGAAGGCCCGCCGGACCTATCTCGAGAGGATGGAGGATGTCAACATAAGCGCCGTCACCCTGTACTTCAACCTTCTGCTCGCCGACCGCAATCTCGAGACGGCGCGCACAAACTACGCCAACACGTCGGCGATGCTCGATGTGGCGCGCCGCAGGCTGGAGCTCGGCAGTGTCACCCGTGACGAATACCTGCAGCTCGAGCTGCGCATGCTCAACGACAGCCTCTCGATAAGCGAGAACGAGGTGGAGCTCCGCAAGGCGCGCATGGAGCTCAATTCGCTGCTCGGCTATGACGAGAGCTACGAGATAAGCCCCGTGCTGGACAGCTCCCTGCCCGATATCACGATGGACTACGAGCTGGTGCTCGACAAGTCCGGGACCAACTCGTCGTTCAATCTCGACGGCGACATCAACCTGCTCAACGCCGAGGCGGCGATAGCGCAGGCCAAGGCGGACAGGGGCATTACGATGTCGCTCAACGCCACATTCGGACTTTCCGCCTCCGGCAGCGAACTTGCCGCGGTCTACCGCAATCCCCTGCATCAGGAGGTGGTGGGGCTGAACTTCTCCGTGCCCATCTTCGACTGGGGCGAGGGCAAGGGCAAGGTCAAGAAGGCCGAGGCTGCTGCGGAGGTCGTCAAGGCCACGGTGGCCCAGGAGCGCAACGACCGCAGGATCGCCCTGTTCACGGCCGTCGGGCAGTTCAACAACCAGCGGCAGATATGCCTCGTGTCGCAGAGGGCCGAGGACATAGCCCGCGAACGCTATGCCCTCGTTATGGAGAACTTCCGCGGCGGAACGGCGACGGTGACAGATCTCAACACCGCGCGCAGCGAGAGTGACACGGCTATCCAGAACTACATAAGCGACCTGAGCAATTTCTGGATATACTACTACAACCTGCGCAAATATACACTCTATGATTTCATGCTCGAGCGCGACCTCGAGGTCGTGCCCGAAGAACTGACCATGTAGCCCATGAACGGAAAGACTCTTGTTTTGATAACCCTGGCGGCCCTCGTGTCCGCCGGCTGTAAGGAAAAAGACGGTGCCGCGGACGGCGGCGCGATGCTGGAGTATTCTCCGGCTGTCAACGAGGTGGATGTCATATGCCTGGAGAGGCAGCCCTTCCCGATGCAGATCCTCTCCAACGGCAAGCTCAGCCCGGCCTCGAGCAGCAGCCTGTCGTTCCCCTCGGGAGGGACGATAGTCAGGGTGAACTTCGAGAACGGGGACCGCGTGGAGAAGGGCGACGTGATCGCGGAGCTGGACAGCGGCGAGCAGAAACTTGCCCTCGATGCGGCGGAGATCGCGCTCAGGCGTTCCGAACTCGAATATCTCGACGTACTTGCCGGCCTCGGCTATCCCGACGAGGATACGGCTCCCGAGAATGTGCGCGAGGTGGCCCTCGTACGCTCCGGCCTCGACGCTTCGCGCAACGACTACGAGAAGGCCGCCCTGGCCTACGACGCGACCTGCCTCAGGGCGCCGATTTCGGGCACGGTGGCCAACATATCCCAGAAGACCTGGGATGTGACCGACGGCAAGCCGTTCTGCACGGTAATCGACGACAGCAGTTTCGAGGTCAGGTTCAACATACTCGAGTCGGAATATCCGCTCGTCGCCCGCGGACAGGCCGTCAAGGTCACTCCGTTCGGACAGGGAGGCGCCACGGTGCTGACCGGAAAGGTCAGGACGGTCAACCCCAGCATAGACGAAAACGGCCAGATAGAGGTCTGCGCCACCCTGTCGGGCTCGTCGCGGCTGCTTGACGGGATGAACGTGAAGGTGACGGTAGACAAGTTCATGGACGACATGATGGTGGTGCCGAAGTCCGCCGTCGTAGTGCGTGACGACCTCGACGTGCTTTTCTGCTATTCCGACGGAAAGGCCAGGTGGGTCTATGTCAACATCCTCGGGGCCAACAGCGAGAGCTATGCCGTGGAGGCCAACGAGTCGCGCGGCGCCTCCCTCGAACCAGGCGACACGGTGATCGTCTCGGGCAACCTCAACCTTGCTGACGGTTCGGCCGTCAGGCTCAAAGAATAGCAGCGCCTATGCTCGACAGACTGCTCGACAAGCTGCTCGGCAAGACCGTCTCGGTCAGCATGGTGACTCTGGTGCTGGTGATTCTCGGCTGCGTCGGCATCAGGGCCCTGCCGGTGGGACTGATCCCCGATGTGGACATACCCTATGTCACCGTGCAGGTGGACGCCCCGGACATGTCTGCGCGCGAGCTGGACGAGGTGGTCGTGAGGACGCTGCGGCAGAATCTCGTACAGACCGACCACCTTGCGGGGCTGCACACGGAGTCCCGCGACGGCTCGGCGTCGATAGTGCTCTCATTCGAGCAGGGGCATGACATAGACTTCGCCTTCATCGAGGTGAACGAGAAGATAGACAGGAGCATGTCGTCGCTGCCCGACATCTCCCGTCCGAAGGTGTTCAAGGCCAGCGCGACCGATATCCCGGCCTTCTTCATAAACGTGACCGGCCGCGGCGGAGCCCTGCAGGGCGATGAGTTCCTCGAGCTGAGCGATTTCGTCTCGAGCGTGATCGCCAAGCGTCTCGAACAGCTCGACGAGGTGGCGATGGTGGATGTGAGCGGGGTGGCCGAGAGGGAGATACTCGTGCTTCCCGATCTCGAGAAACTTTCAGCGGCGGGCATGAGCGTCGATATGTTCGCGTCGAGCCTCGCGGACGCCAACGTGCGCCTGTCGAACCTGACGATACGCGACGGGGAATACCGCTACAACGTCCGTTTCCGCTCGTTCGCGTCGAGCCCCGAGGATATCGGGAACGTATATTTCAGGTCGGGCGACAAGGTCATGCAGATCAGGGATGTCGCCTCTGTGGTGGAGCATGCCGCGCCCCGCAGCGGCCTCGACCGCTCCGACGGGAAGGACGCCGTTATGCTCGCGGTCATCAAGCAGGGAGAGGCCCGTATGGCCGACCTGCGCAGTGCGATAAACTCCCTGCTCGATGTGTTCGCACAGGACTACCCCGACATAGAGTTCACCCTTACCCGCGACCAGACGGAACTTCTGGACTATTCGATAAACAACCTGATTCTCAATATCATCATCGCGATACTGCTTGACTGCGCGATAATATTCCTGTTCATGAAGGACCTGCGCTCCCCGCTGCTCGTGTCGCTGTCGATTCCTGTGTCGCTGGTGATATCGTTCTTCGTGTTCTTCCTGCTTGGGATGACCGTCAACATCATCTCCCTTTCCGGCCTGCTGCTCGGTGTGGGCATGATGGTCGACAATACGATAGTGCTCACCGACAACATGACTGCCCGCTGGCAGAGGGGGGAGCCGCTGCGCGATGCGGTGATAAAGGGTACGGGCGAGGTGTCCGGCGCCATGCTGAGCTCGGTGCTGACGACCTGCGCCGTGTTCATCCCGCTCATCTTCCTCAACGGCCTCGCAGGCGACCTTTTCTACGACCAGGCGATCACCGTGACGGTGCTGCTGCTCGTGTCGTACCTCGTGACGGTGATCCTGCTGCCTGTCTACTACTGGGTGTCGTACAGGCGCTTCGGGCGTTTCACCCCCAACCGTTTCCTCGAGAAGCTGAGCTTCGGCGGGGCGCTGCGCGTGTATGACGGGGGAGTCAACTTCTTCCTGCGTCACCGCTGGCTCTCGTGGGGAGTGCCCCTCGCGAGCGCGGTGATAGTCGCGGTCTGCGTCTCCTTCATGCCCAAGTCCAAGCTGCCGCCCATCAGCTATTCCGACGCCGTCCTCGACATCGACTGGAACGAACATATCTCCATAGACGAGAACAGGAACCGTATAATCGCCCTGGAAGACTTCGCCTCGGAGCGCTGCTCGCAGATAAGCTCTATGGTGGGAGTGCAGCAGTTCGTGCTCAGCCATAGCGGCGATCTCGCCTCCAACGAGGCCAGCGTCTATTTCAAGTGTGCCGATGCGCGGACGCTCGAAGCCATGAAGCGGGAATTCGCGTCCCTTATAGGCGGCACCTGGCCGGATGCGGTGTTCGGCTTCAGCACTTCGGGCAATATCTTCGACATGGTGTTCTCCGACACCGAGGCTGAACTGACGGCAAGGATACGGCCGGGCTCTGGAACGGTGCTCACCCCGTCCTCCCTGCAGCCGCTGCTCGGCGACCTGTCGGCCGCCCTGCCCGGAATCGGCCTGCCTCCCATATCAGTGAAGCAGGACGTGCTGTATGTCAGCGACCCCGAGCTTATGAGCCTGTACGGGGTCAGCCGCAGCGAGCTCGTGTCGGTGCTGCACAGCAGCCTGAACGGCAACAGGGTGTTCGAGATCGTGCAGGGCGGCCGTTCCGTTCCCGTGGTGCTCGGTACCGATATGGTGGAGATGGAAGACCTCTTCGAGCATGCGGTGATTGACAAGCCGGCCTCAGACGGCAGGCAGGCATATTCCATACCCCTCAAGTCGCTGCTCCGCCAGACTTTCGATGAGGACTTCAAGACCATAGTTTCCGGCGAGGAAGGGCAGTACTACCCTCTGTCCCTCGACATTCCCTCTTCGGACGTGCCGGAGACGATGGACACGGTCAGGGATGTCGTGTCGGAGCACCCGGGATTCGACGTGGGCTTCTCGGGGGCGTATTTCTCCAACGCGCAGATGATGAGACAGATGGTGTTCGTGCTGCTCATAGCGCTCGCGATGCTCTTCCTCATACTGGCCTCGCAGTTCGAGTCGCTCGTCCAGCCTGTGATAATCCTTTCGGAGATAGTCATAGACCTGGCGTTCAGCCTCGTGGTGCTGTGGCTTACGGGCACGAGCATCAACATAATGTCGCTGATAGGAATCGTCGTGGTATGCGGTATAGTCATCAACGACTCCATACTCAAGATCGACACCATAAACCGGCTCGTGAAGGAAGGCTGGGAGATCGATGACGCCATCCACGAGGCCGGACACCGCAGGCTAAAGGCGATAATAATGACCACCCTGACGACCATACTGTCGGTGGCTCCGTTCCTCAGCCGGGGCACCATAGGCGACGACCTCCAGTATCCTATGGCGCTCGTGATAATCGCAGGCCTTACGGCAGGTACGGTGATAAGCCTGTTCTATGTGCCTGCGCTGTATTCGGTGATATATAAGAAACGCAGGAAATCCAGTTGACGGAAGATGGAGGGGAAGCGGGGCATATCTTCGTTCTCGGTGCTTCTTCTGATGGCGGTCACGGCCATCGTGGGAGCGGCCGGGTTCTCCATGCTCAAGGTGCAGTATACCCCGTCGTCGCCTTCGCGCGAGGTCAGCGTGTCGTTCTCGTATCCCGGAGCCTCCTCGCGGGTGGTCGAGTCGGAGGTCACATCCCTGCTCGAGGGCGTGCTCTCCAATATCAGGGGCTGCCGCTCCGTATCGTCGGTGTCCCGCAACGGAGAGGGTTCGATAACCCTCGAGTTCGGACGCAGGACCGATCTCCAGTCGGTGCGCTTCGAGATGGCCTCCAACATACGCAACATCTACCCTTCCCTGCCGGACGGCTGTTCGTATCCGGCGATTTCGGTTGGAGTCTCCGGACAGCGCGCCCAGACCGCCGTTTCGTTCAATATCCTTAGCAGCCTGCCGTCCAAGGAGATAGCTTCGTTCGTCGAGGACCGTCTGATCTATCCGCTGTCGGCCGTGGAAGGGGTCGCGGACGTGAGTTTCAACGGCTATACGCCCTATGAGTGGGTGATAGAGTTCGACTATGACAAGGCTTCCTCCCTCGGCATCACGGCCGACGACATAGCCTCAGCCTTCGCCGCCCGTTACGGCGAGCAGATGCTCGGCATGGTCTCCTCGGGCAGCAGCCGCTATGCCGTGAGGCTCGCCAGCCTTTCGGAGGGCGACATGGGCATGACTCCCGTGAAGAACGTAGGCGGACGGATTGTCAGGCTCGGCGACATAGCCTCCATGCGCTATCAGGAGTCGCTGCCATCGAGTTATTTCCGCATCAACGGACTCAACACGCTGACGCTCTCGGTCGGTGTGAGTCCGGACGCGAACCTGCTGTCGGTGGTTGACGATGTCAAGTCGGTGATAGCCGGCCTGGAGCCGTCTTTCCCGGAGGAGATTTCGGTCGCGGTGAACTACGACTCCTCCGAATACATCGGGACGGAACTGCACAAGATATATGTCCGCACCCTGCTCTGCCTGCTCCTGCTGCTCGTGTTCGCGTTCATCGCCAACCGTTCGTGGCGCTATATGCTGCTCGTCGCGATATCCCTCGCCGTCGACATACTGATAGCCGTCTGCCTGTACTGGATAGTCGGCCTGGAGATACATATCTACACCCTCGCCGGAGTGACGGTGTCGCTCGGAATCATAATCGACAACACCATAGTCATGGTGGACCACTACTCTCGGCACCACGACCGCAGCGTGTTCCCGGCCCTGCTGAGCGCGGTGCTCACTACGGTGGCCTCGCTGCTTGCGATATTCCTGCTGCCCGAGTCGGAACGGACGAGCCTCGTGGAGTTCTCTCTTGCGATAGTCATCAACCTGTGCGTGTCTCTGCTCGTGTCGTATCTGTTCATCCCGGCCTTGCTGGACTATATTCCCGTCCGTTACGACACTTCCGGGACGGCCTATGTGCGCAGGCTGCGCCGCATCGTCCGCTGGAATTCCCGCTATTCCTCCTACCTGCGCTGGGCGCTTTCGCACCGCTGGGTGCTTGCGCTGCTGCTCGTCGCCTCGTTCGGCATCCCTACCTGCCTGCTTCCCGAAGATATCTCGTGGAAACCCTATGCCGACAACCGCAAGGTCATAGACAATGTGCTCGGGACGAGTTTTGCGCTGTTCCACAAGGCTATGGAGCGGTCGGACTTCTACCGCGAGCCTGAGCGGCCCTGCCTTACGGTTTCGGCCGGAATGCCCGAGGGCTGCACCGTGCAGCAGCTCGACGAAGTGATGCGCAGCATGGAGAACTACCTGAGTTCGGTAGACGAAATAGAGACCTTCGAGACGGAGATATACTCCGCCACCGACGGAACCATACGTGTGTATTTCAAGCCCGAGGTGGAGGGTACGGCCCTGCCGTCGATGATAAAGGGCGACGTGATAGTGATGGCGGCAAGCTTCGGCGGAGCCAACTGGACAGTCTACGGCATCGACGACCGGGGCTTCAGCAACAGGGTCAACACGGACTTCGCGTATTACGGCATCACCCTCAGCGGCTATAACTACGACAGGCTTATTTCCTATGCGGAGACCATGATAGGGCACATGCGGGCCAACAGGAGAGTGTCCGACCCGGAAATATGGGCGAGCGGCTACGACCGTCCGCAGAGCGAGTTCAATGTCGGCTACGACTTCGAGGCGCTCACGGCCGTGGGAATCAGCCCCTATGAATATTACTCCTCGCTGTATTCGCCCCTGTACGATGCCTCCGTAGGGTCGATACCGTATGGAGGAGAGTATGTCGGCGTGCGCATAGAGTCTTCGGCAAAGGATGAGATGGATCTCTGGCATGTCGAGAATGTCGCCGTGCAGAGCGGCGATGGCAAGATGAAACTCTCGGAGATAGGCAGCATACGCAAGGAGAGGACGTCACTGTCCATAAACAAGGAAGACCAGTCCTACTCGGTCGACGTGCGCTATAATTTCGTCGGGCCGGAGCAGATGCGGCGCACCTTTTCCGAGGAGACTGTGGACTGGATGAACGGCTTCGTGCTGCCGCTCGGCTATACGGCAGAGGGCGAGTCGGGAGGTTGGTTCTACGAGAACCAGGACAAGTATGCCGCGCTTATCCTGCTGGTGATAGCCGCCATCTTCGTGCTTTGCGCCGTGCATTTCAATTCCCTGCGCTATCCTTTCTCCATCATACTGCTGATTCCCGTGTCGTTCATCGGCGTGTTCCTCGTGTTCGGCCTGAGCGACTTCTCCTTCGACAAGGGCGGGTTCGCCGCCTTCGTGATGCTCAGCGGCATCACGGTCAATGCCGGCATCTACCTCGTGTCGGCCATGCTCGGCGGGAGAGGCTTCAGATCTGCGGCTTCGGAGGAGCTGCTGCCGGGCATGGATTCCGGCAGGGCCGTGCAGCTGCAGCTGAGGGCATACGTCAGGGCGTTCAACAGGAAGATAATCCCCATATCGCTGACCATACTCTCATCGATAATGGGTCTCGTTCCTTTCCTCTTCGACGGACCCTCGGAAGTCTTCTGGTTCGACTTCGCGATAGGCACGATAACGGGCCTTGTGTTCTCTGTCATCGCGCTGATATTCTATCTGCCCGCGTTTGCGCTGCACCGCCGGCCGCGCAGGGCTTAGAGCCTGTAGTAGAGCGAGAGCACCCAGGCGAACAGCCTCGGGGGCAGCAGGGTCTTCGCCAGCACCGAGAGCTTCTGCAGGGGTGAGGCTATGATGTAGGTGTACCGCGGGTTCTTCGCGGAGACTATCCGGCATATCTTCCGTGCAAGAGCCTCGGGCTTCATCCCGCTCCTCTCGTCCTTTTCTATGCTCTGCATCGAGCGGTCGTAGGAGGGGTAGGCCTGTCTTGCCTCCGGGGCGTCGACGCACTTGCGCGTGGCGGTGAAGTTGGTCGAGAAGTCGCCGGGCTCTATCACCACCACCTTGATTCCGAAGTCCTGCAGCTCGAGCCTCAGAGCCTCGCAGTAGCCTTCGATCGCGAACTTCGAGGCTGAGTACAGTCCCTGGTACGGCAGTCCCATAAGCCCTCCTATCGAGCTGATACAGATGATCTTTCCCCCGTGCTGGCGGCGCATCAGGGGTACGATGTGGTGCAGGAACCTCACCATGCCCATCCAGTTGACGTCCATCTGGGTGCGGGCATCTTCGAGGCTGCTGAACTCCAGCGGCCCGCCTATGCCCATACCGGCGTTGTTGATGAACACGTCTATCCTGCCCTCTGCGTCTGTCACGCGGCGGACGGCGGCCTCGACCTGTACCTCGTCGGTCGCGTCGGCCTTGATGTACTCCACCCCGGGGATGAACTCCCGTGCGTGGCGGTGCGTCCCGTAGACCTTGTGCCCCTCGGCGCTCAGGGCCTCGGCCATCGCCTTGCCGAAGCCGGAGGAGATACCTGTGATAAGAATTACCATATCCTTTCCGTTATGCTATGACCCCTTCTGCCTTGAATATGCGCGTGAGTTTCTCCACCGCCTCGTCGACCTGTTCCAGGCTGTGGGTGGCCATAAGCGCGAAGCGTATCAGCACGTCGTTCTCGGGAACCGCCGGCGCTATGACAGGGGTGATGAATATGCCGTCCTCGTAGGCCTTGCGTACTATCTTCATGGCCTTGATCGTGTCGCGCACGAAAAGGGGGATTATGGGCGACTGGGTGCGTCCTATGTCGAAGCCGTTGTCCCTGAAGGCCTGCTGGGCGTGGCGGGTTATCATCCAGAGGTGATCCCTCCGCCCTGGCTCCTCTATCATGATGTCCAGTGCCTTTGATGCTGCGGCTACCGAGGCCGGGGTCATGGAGGCGCTGAATATCAGGGTGCGGGAGCGGTGCTTGAGGAAGTTGATGACTTCCCTGCTTCCTGCGATGAAGCCTCCGAGGGAGCCGAAACTCTTGGAGAAGGTGCCCATTATGAGGTCCACCTTGTCGGTGAGCCCGTAGTGGCTGGCGGTGCCTGAGCCGTTCTCACCTATGACTCCGAGTCCATGCGCGTCGTCGACCATGATAGACGCCCCGTATTTCTCTGCGAGGCAGACCATATCCGGCAGCGGGGTCATCGAGAGCTTCTTTTCGAGGTCGGCCATGTCGTTGTGTGAGAACTTCCTGACATCGGCGAATCCGAGACGGCTGCCGTCGATGATGCAGGCGTGGTCGAGCGCGTCGAGGAAAGTGTAGCCTCCGTGGAAACCGAGGCTGCTGACCACTCCGAGGTTGACCTGGAATCCGGTGCTGTATGTGACTGCGGCGTCCTTGCCTACGAATCTTGCGAGCTTCTCCTCCAGCTCTTCGTGGATGTCGAGCGTTCCGTTGAGGAAGCGGCTTCCCGAGCAGCTGGTGCCGTATTTGCGTATCGCGGCGATTGCGGCCTCCTTGAGGCGGGGATCATCGGACAGACCGAGGTAGGAGTTGGAGCCGAACATCATGACTTTGCGTCCGTCAGCCATGGTGACTACCGGGTCTTGTCCTGAAGAGATGGGGCGGTAATACGGGTAGATGCCCATTGCCTCGATCTGCTGAGGCTCTGTGTACTGAGCACAGATTTCTTTCAGTGTACTCTTCATTATGGATAGGTTTTAGTAAAACTGCCGGCTCGTCACTGCCGGCATCCGCAAAGATATGAAAAAAATCACAGATGCTCCGCGACCCTCCATGCGGTGGACCAGGCCGCCTGGAGGTTGAAGCCTCCGGTGACGGCGTCTATGTCGAGGGCCTCTCCTGCGAAGAACAGGCCCGGGCACACCTTGCTCTCGAGACTTCGGGCGGCGACTCCCTCGAGGCTCACCCCTCCGCAGGTGACGAACTCTTCCTTGAAGCGTGCACGGCCGCAGATAGGGTAGGCGTCACGCGTGAGCACGCGGCAGATGTCCGATAGCTGCCTGCGCCCGGTCTCGGCCCATTTCCTGCCGGAATCTGCTCCTGCCCTTGCGAGTATGTGCCGCCACAGCCTGTCGCTCAGCCCGTCGGGACGGGCTCCGCCGAGGGTCTTCCTGCCGGCGGAACCTGCGAGGGAGTACACCAGTTCCCTCGTCGCGGCTTCGTCCTGTCCCGTCCAGCCTATGAGCAGCGTGCCCCTGTACTGCATTCGGGCGAGCTCTTTCGCGGCGTATGACGAGAGCCTGAGCGTGGCGGGGCCGCTAACGCCCCAGTCGGTGACGAGCAGCGTACCTTCAGAGGCTATGTCTGTGCCTTCGAGTCTCAGCGCGGTGTTCTCCACGACGGTGCCCATCAGGCTTCTGAGCGGCGCGTCGTCGAGCCTGAGCGTGAAAAGGGAGGGGAGGGTGTCGGTCACCGGCTGCCCTTCCGGAAGCATGGCCTCGAGCGCGGCGCGAGACGTGCCGCCGCAGCAGAGCACGACCCTGTCTGCGGGTGTACTCTCGCCTGAGCTGAATCTTACCAGCAGTCCGGAGCCTTCTGCCGGCGTGATGCCGCAGGCCTTTTTCCCGCAGTGCAGGATGACTCCCGTGTCCTGCATCAGGCGTGACAGCGTGCGTACTATCTGCATCGCGTCCTGGCTTTCCGGGAACACGCAGCCGTCTGGCTGGACTGTGAGTCTCACGCCCTCCCTTTCGAACCAGGCCATGGTGTCGTCCTGGCTGAACGCACGCAGCGCCTTTCTCATCAGGGAGGCTCCCCTCGGATATGCGTCCGCGAGCTTCCGTACAGAGGCGAAGCTGTTGGTCAGGTTGCACCTGCCTCCGCCTGTCACGGCGAGCTTGGCCATAGGCCTGGCGCCAGCCTCGTACACGGCTACCTGCCAGTCGGGGTGCCTTCGCCTGACGAGCACGGAGCAGAAGCATCCGGCGGCTCCTCCGCCTATTATCGCGACCCTCTTCACGGCCTTTCGTAGCTTGCCTCCGCTCCGGAATACTCCTCGACGTCTACGCGATAGCACTTGTCCACATGCTCGCATATCCAGCGGGCGAGGTTCTCGGTCGAGGGGTTGCAGGGCAGTACTTCGTTGAGGTTGCGGTGGTCGAGGCTGTCGAGAAGGAAGCTCTCTATCGCCATGAAGTCGACTACGAGCCCGTCTTCGTCGAGCTTTTCGCTGCGGCAGTATACCGTGATCTTCCAGTTGTGCCCGTGCATCGCTTCGCTCACGCCCGCCGCCTTGAACGAGAGGCTGTGCGCGGCGCTTATCTCCATTGTCTTCTTTACCCTGTACATGTTTCAGTCCTTTACATAGACGGCCCTGTTGCCCTGGGTCTCCTCGACGCTGACCCTGTAGCAGTTGGGAATCTGTTCGCATATCCACCGGGCGAGGTTCTCCGAGGTGGGGTTGAAGGGCAGCACCTCGTTGAGGTCCTTGTGGTCGAGGACGTCGCATACCCTTTCCTTTATGAGCCTGAAGTCGGTCACCATGCCGTTGCGGTCGAGCTCTCCGGCGCGGCAGAAGACCTCCACGGCGTAGTTGTGCCCGTGCAGCCTGGAGCACTTGCTCCCGTAGTCGAGGGCGAGGTGGTGCGCGGCTGCGATTTCGAATTTCTTTGAGATGTAGTACATGTTTCCAAAAGTAGTTGTCCCGGGCAAAAGTACGGAATAAATTCATATCTTTGCTGTTTGGAAAAATCATAACGTTCAATATGTACAGAACCGATACTTGCGGCGGGCTCCGCCTTGCCGACAAAGGAAAGAAAGTCACCCTCGCGGGATGGGTGCAGAAATCCCGCAGGCTCGGCGGCATGACCTTCATCGACCTGCGCGACCGCTACGGCATCACGCAGCTCGTGGTTGAGAGCGATGCCGCCCCCGAACTCGTGCAGACGGCCGCCTCGCTCGGCAGGGAATATGTGATCCAGGCGCGTGGCGAGGTCGTGGAGCGTACCAGCAAGAATCCCAAGATGCCTACGGGCGAGATAGAGATAAGGCTCGAGGGCATAGACATACTCAACAAGTCCGCAGTGCCTCCGTTCACGATCGAGGAGGAGAGCGACGGCGGCGAGGACCTCAGGGCGAAGTACCGCTACCTCGACCTGCGCCGTCCCCCTCTGCAGAGGGCGCTCGCGCTCAGGCACAGGCTCGCCCAGGAGGTGCGCAGCTATCTCGACGCGCAGGGCTTTATGGAGATAGAGACACCCTACCTCATCAAGTCCACGCCCGAGGGCGCTCGCGACTTCGTGGTGCCCTCGAGGATGAATCCCGGCACCTTCTACGCCCTGCCCCAGTCTCCCCAGACCTTCAAGCAGCTGCTTATGGTGGCCGGTTACGACCGCTACTTCCAGATAGTCAGGTGCTTCCGCGACGAGGACCTGCGTGCCGACCGCCAGCCCGAGTTCACCCAGATAGACTGCGAGATGAGCTTCGTGGAGCAGGAGGATGTGCTGAACATATTCGAGGGCATGATGAGGCAGATGTTCCGCAACGCCCTCGGGGTGGAGATTCCCGACCCGCTGCCCAGGATGAGCTGGTATGACGCCATGGACAGGTACGGCTCCGACAAGCCGGACATCCGCTTCGGAATGGAGATATGCGAAATCACCGACATGGTCAAGGGACACGGCTTCGGAGTGTTCGACGATGCCCCCTATGTGGGAGCGATCGCCGTGCCGGGCTGTGCAGGCTACACCCGCAAGCAGCTCGACGAGCTCACCGAATGGGTAAAGCGTCCCCAGGTGGGAGCCAAGGGGCTGGTTTATGTCAGGCTGAACGCCGACGGCAGCGTCAAGAGCAGTGTGGACAAGTTCTACTCCGCAGATGAGCTGCGCGCCGTGGCCGAGCGTTGCGGGGCGCATGACGGCGACCTGCTGCTCGTGCTCTGCGGAGCCAGGCGCAAGACCCAGACCATGCTCGGAGTGCTCCGTATAGAGATGGGTAACCGGCTGGGGCTCCGCAATCCCCACGAGTTCGCGCCCCTGTGGGTGGTGGACTTCCCCCTTCTGGAGTGGAGCGAGGAGGACGGCAGGTTCTATGCCATGCACCATCCGTTCACGGCTCCCAAGCCCGAGCACGAGCAGTGGTTCTATTCCGACAGGAAGGAGGATCTCGAGCGGGTGTGCGCCAACGCGTATGACTTCGTGCTCAACGGCACCGAGCTGGGCGGAGGTTCGATAAGGATACACGATGCCGCGATGCAGAGCCGCATGTTCGAGGTGCTGGGCATAAGCAAGGAAGACGCCGAATACAAGTTCGGATTCATAATAAACGCGTTCAAGTATGGAGCGCCGCCCCACGGAGGACTCGCGTTCGGGTTCGACCGCGTCTGCGCCCTGTTCGGCGGACAGGAGACCATAAGGGACTACATCGCATTCCCCAAGAACAACCAGGGAAGGGACGTGATGATAGATTCTCCGTCAAGGATCGACGATTCTCAGATGAAGGAGCTCTGGCTTGAATCCACATTCAGGCAGCAGGGTGAGAATTAAGCTCAAATACGACCTCGGAGGGCAGAACACCTTCCGCATGAAGGTGCGCTGCGAGTGTTTCGTCGAATATGAGAATGTCGCCGAGCTCGCGGGGCTCAACTTCGACAGGCTGCCCCGGCCCCTGCTCCATATCGGGGAGGGGAGCAACCTGCTTTTCACGGGAGACTTCCCGGGAACGGTGCTGCACTCGAACATCGAGTTCATCAAGTATGTGGACATCGGTCTCGACGAGGTGCCCGTAATCGTGGGCGCCGGAGTGAACTTCGACAGCTTCGTCGCCGAGGCCTGCCGCCACGGACTCTGGGGAACCGAGAACCTTTCGATGATTCCCGGCGAGGTGGGTGCCGCCGCCGTGCAGAACATAGGCGCCTACGGAGCCGAGGTCGCGGATATAGTCTCGGGCGTGGTCTGTTTCGACCTCAGGGAGAGGAAGAAGGTGAAGTTCACCAGGGCGGAATGCCGTTACGGCTACCGCACTTCCATGTTCAAGGAGCCTGAGAACAAGGGCCGCTATGTGGTTACGAGCGTGCTCTTCCGGCTGAGCCGCAAGCCTGTTCCGAAGACGGGATACAAGGGCGTTTCGGAGGCTCTCGGCGGAAAGGTGCCGGAGACCCCCGGGGAAGTCCGCGAGGCCGTGATGAAGCTGCGGCGCGGAAAGCTTCCCGATCCTGCCGAAATCGGAAGCGCCGGGAGCTTCTTCAAGAATCCGGTCGTGGACGCAGGGACCTTCGCCCGTATCAGCCCCGACGGTTCGGCTCCGCATTACGACCTGCCCGACGGGAGGGTCAAGGTGCCTGCGGCATATCTGATCGACAGCTGCGGCCTGAAGGGAACTTCCGTGGGCGGAGCGGCCGTATATGAAAGGCAGCCTCTGGTGATAGTCAACCTCAGCGGTGACGCATCGCCGGAGGACATACTGGGTTTGGAAACTAAAATCGTAGATACGGTCAGGGAGCGCTACGGCATCGTCCTTGAACCGGAAGTGGAGCATATATGAGTTCATTCGTCATAGAGGGAGGATACCGTCTCAGCGGGGAGATAGAGCCCCAGGGAGCCAAGAACGAGGCGCTCGAGGTGATCTGTGCGACGCTCCTCACGTCGGAGCCGGTAAGGATTTCGAACGTCCCGGAGATTACCGACATACTCAACCTCATCGAACTGCTCAAGGCTATGGGCGTGGCCGTGAGCCGCCCGGCGAAAGGGGAATATGTCTTTATGGCAAGACATATCAACGAGATGTACATACGCAGCGCGGATTTCGTGCGACGCTGTGCGCAGCTGCGCGGCTCGGTGATGATAACCGGCCCTGTGCTCGCCCGTTTCGGCCAGGCGTATTTCCCCAAGCCGGGAGGAGACAAGATAGGACGCCGCAGGGTGGATACCCATATCGCCGGCTTCATGAAGCTCGGCGCCACCTGCGCCTACGATACGGACAAGAGGGCATACAACCTCTACGGAGGCCGCTCGATGAAGGGCTGTTACATGCTTCTCGACGAGGCTTCCGTGACTGGAACGGCCAACATCGTGATGGCTGCCGTCCTTGCGGAGGGAAAGACCACTATCTACAATGCCGCTTGCGAACCCTATGTGCAGCAGCTCTGCCGCATGCTCGTTGGAATGGGCGCGAAGATAGAGGGCATTGGCTCCAACCTGCTCTCCATAACCGGCGTGAAGGAACTGCACGGGGCGGCCCACAGGGTACTTCCCGATATGATAGAGGTAGGCTCCTTCATCGGTATGGCCGCAATCACCCGGAGCGAACTCACGATAAGGAACGTCTCGTGGGACAATCTCGCGATAATTCCGGAATGCTTCCGCCGCCTCGGCGTGAAGCTCGAACGCAGGGGGGACGACATCTATGTGCCTTCTCAGGAAAGCTACGAGATAGAGTCTTTCATCGACGGCTCCATAATGACCCTTGCCGACGCTCCCTGGCCCGGGCTCACCCCCGACCTGCTGAGCGTGATGCTGGTAGTGGCGACGCAGTGCAAGGGCAGCGTGCTCATCCACCAGAAGATGTTCGAGAGCAGGCTGTTCTTCGTCGACAAGCTCATCGATATGGGAGCGCAGATAATACTCTGCGACCCGCACAGGGCCGTGGTCATAGGCCACGACCACAAGATTTCCCTGAAGGCGGGAAGGATGACCTCGCCCGACATCCGTGCCGGAATCGCCATGCTGCTCGCCGCGATGTCGGCCAAGGGCACTTCTCAGATAGACAACATAGAACAGATCGACCGCGGCTACGAGAACATCGAGACCCGTCTCAACGCGCTCGGAGCCAGGATAACGAGAAAACCGTAACAATGCAGGTACTCAAGTTCGGCGGCAGCAGCGTAGCGGACGCCACGCGCATCTCTGCCGTCCTCGACATAATAGTCCGCGAGATTTCAAGAGACAGGATGATCCTCGTGTGCTCCGCCGTGCGCGGCTGCACCGACAGGCTCATAGAGCTCGACCGCTGCAGCGATCCGGCTCTTAGGAGGGCAGTCACGGCCGAGATCAGGGACAGGCATGCGGCGATAATAAACAGGCTCTTTACCGGACAGGAAAGGGCGCAGGCTCTCGCTGAGCTCGATGCCATGGCATCCGGACTGCTCGCCGCCCCCGCCGGGGAGGCGGTCTGCTTCGGAGAGCTGTTCTCTACCAGGATCATAGCGCGCAAGTGCTCCTGCGAAGGAATCCGTACGGAGTGGATAGACTCGCGGGAACTTATCGTCTGCACGGAAGACGGCGTGGACGAGGAAAGGAGCTATGCCAATATCAGGCGCCGCATCGCGCATAGTCCCGACACAAGGCTTTTCGTGGCGCCGGGTTTCATAGCTTCCGGTCCCGACGGCCGGCCCACGACGCTCGGTAGGGGCGGTTCCGACTACAGCGCGGCTCTGTATGCGGCCGGATCCGACGCCTCCGTCGTCGAGATATGGACGGATGTCCCGGGAATAATGACCGCCAACCCCAAGGTTATACCCTCGGCCGCGACGATTCCCGATATATCGTATGAAGCGGCCCTGAGGCTTGCCGAGGCCGGGGCGAAGGTGCTCTATGCGCCGACGGTAAGGCCGGCCATGCAGGCTTCGATACCGATACGCATACTCGACAGCTTCGATCCGGGACATCCCGGGACGCTTGTCGGCTGCGTGCCTGGCGGCCCGGACCGCTGGATGGGCGTCACTTCCCTGGCGGGTACGGACGGGACATCGACGCTGTGCCTCGTCGGGGAGGGCGTTCCAAGCCGCCGTACTGCCGCGGCAAGGATACTTTCCGCCCTTTCGGAAGCCGGTGTCAAGCCTCTTTCCGATATATGGGGAGAGGGCTCGGCCTTCTATTTCAGCGTAAGGACTCTCGTCGAGAACGAGGCTCTCGCCGCGGTGCACAGGGAATTCTTCGAGGCCCGCACCCTTACGGAACTTCCGGTGTTCATAGCCGGTTACGGTGCTGTCGGAAAGACCCTGGCCGGGCTCATAGAGTCGAGCCGCGAGCGGGTTGCCGCGAGGCTCGGGCGTTCGATAAAGATAGTGGGCGTCTCCGACAGCCGCCGTTTCGTGATAGACCTGCGCGGACTCCGCGCACATGAACTCGGCGAGCGTCTCTCGTCCGGACAGAGCGCAGCGGACGGGGCGTTCGTAGACGCCGTGGCGGCCTGCGCCCTGCGCAAGTCTGTATTCGTGGACTGCACCGACGACAGCAATTTGCACAGGCGCTATCCCGAACTTTTCCGCGCGGGGATGAATGTCGTGACTTCCAACAGGCGTTCCCTGGCTGTGCCGTATGCACAATATGCCGCAATCAAGGCCGAGGCCCGGGAGAACGGCTGTTCCTTCCGTTACGACACCACGGTAGGCAACGCCATTCCTATCCTTGAGTACCTTGCCGGGGGCGCCAACTGCTGCGACACCATAGAATCGATAGAGGCCGTGGTCTCATGTACCCTGAACTATGTGATCACAGGCTACGACGGCCCGCGTACCGATACGCTATCGACCCTGCTGCGCAAGGCCCAGGACGTGGGGCTCACGGAGAAGGATCCCCGGACCGACCTCGGCGGAAGGGATGTGCTGCGCAAGCTGCTGATACTTGCGCGCGAGGCCGGAGTGCCGCTCGAGGAGGGCGACGTGAAGATAACGCCCCTCCTTCCGGAAGACTTTTTCGGATGCAGCCTGGACGAGTTCTACAGGAAGCTCTCGGACTACGAGCCCCGCTTCATCGAGCGTGAGGAGGAACTCGACAACATGGGCAGGAGGCAGAGGTTCGTGGCCTCGCTCACGCGCGACCCGTCTGCGAGGCTCGGCTACAGGGCGGAGATAAGCATGCGCCTCGTAGGCGAAGAAAGTCCGTTCTACCATATCAGCGGCACGGAAAATGTTGTCATAGTACGCAGCGAACACACGGCACCCCTGGTAATCAAGGGCGCGGGAGAAGGCGTGCGGCTTGCGGCTACCGGGATAATAAGGGACATACTCCTCTAAGGCGACAAGGCTTATGTTTGAAGGCGGACTGCTGGAGCAGATGCTCTCCAAGGATTCTACATCCGGGCGCGAAAGGGATTTCTCGCTCTGGCTCGCCTCTGTCCTCGTGGCGGAGAAGACCGGGCTAATGGAAGTCGGCGACGGCAGCCTGAACATGCTTCTGAGCTGGGGAGAACCGCAGGTGGTGTTCTGCACGCATGTCGATACGGTTCCTCCCTATATCGCGCCGTCCTTTGACGGCGAGTATGTCCGGGGCAGGGGCGCGTGCGACGCCAAGGGACAGATATACTCGATGTACAGGGCCTGCGAGAGGCTTGCGGCATCGGGAAGGGACGGATTCGGCCTGCTGCTGCTCAGCGGGGAGGAGACCGGCTCTTTCGGGGCCAAGGCTTTTGCGAAGACTGACTTCCGGGCCCCGTATGTGGTTGTGGGAGAGCCTACCGACAACCTTATGGTCAGCGCATCGAAGGGCACCAAGGCCTACGGGCTGCGTTTCCGGGGCAAGGCCTTCCATTCGGGGTATCCCGAACTTGGGCGCAGCGCGGTAGACATGTTCGTGGATTTCATGGACAGGCTCCGAGCCAGGGGCTTTGCAGAAGACCCCGTGCTCGGCGCAACCAGCTGGAACGTGGGGATGCTGCATAGCGGCAATCCGCAGAATGTGCTCAGCCCCTCGCTCGAATGCCGCCTGTACTTCCGCACGACTTTCAGTTCGGATGCGGCCGTGCAGGAGTTCATGGAGTCGCAGCGCTGTGATGAGCTCGTGGTCGAGGCGTCGGGCGGGGATTCCCCCCTGTCATACCATGTGCCCGAGGGTTTCCGCTCCAGGCCCGTAAGTTTCGGAAGCGACGCCCCGCACCTCTCGAACTTCGCTCTCAAGAGCATCTGCGGGCCGGGTTCGATATGCGTGGCGCACAGGGACGACGAATGTGTGAAGGTGGCCGACCTCGAGGAGGCCACGGAAAACTATATAAGGATTTATGAAAGTTATAATAAGCGGATACGGCAGGATGGGCCACATGGTGGAAGCCTCGCTGGCCGAGAGGGGAATTGAGCTTGCTCTTGCCACCGATGACGTATGCTCTGTCGACGATGCTCTCGCATCCGGGTGCGTCTGCATAGATTTCACGACTCCCGACGCGTTCAGGGCCAACTATCCCGAGATCGCGCGCAAGTTCAAGGCGGCGGTCGTGGGGACTACCGGCTGGTACGACATCAGGGAGGATGTGTTCGAGGCTTTCCGCTCGAGAGGGAAGACTCTCGTGTGGGCGTCCAATTTCTCGATAGGCGTCAACGCCTTCTTCGCCGCGGTGCAGAGGGCCTGCGAGGTGCTCAAGGGGCAGGGCTATACCCCTTCTGTCGAGGAGATACACCATATCCACAAGCTCGACGCCCCGAGCGGTACGGCCAAGAGCATAGGCAGGATAATCGAAGATACCCTCGGAGTGGCGCCGCAGATAGGCTCCAGGCGCATAGGCGAGGTGCCCGGCACGCACACAGCCGAGTTCACCTCAGGGGTCGACAGGCTCTCGTTCACGCACGAGGCATTCTCCCGCAAGGGCTTTGCCGACGGTGCGGTATATGCGGCCGTGCTTGCCGACGGTGCCGAAGGGATATACGAATTTAAAGATCTGATATTATGATGACAGACAGGTTGAAAGGCTGCGGAACCGCCCTCGTGACCCCGTTCTGCGACGGAAAGGTCGATTACGAGGCCTACGGCAGGCTCGTGCGCAGGCAGCTCGGTGCGGGCGTCGACTTCCTCGTGCCCCTGGCCACGACAGGGGAGACCCCTACGCTTTCCCCTGACGAGAAGACGCGCCTGCTGCGCATGACGCGCGAACTCGCTCCCGATACGCCCATAGTAGCGGGAGTCGGCTCGAACTCTCTCGACGCTACGCTCGAGAACATCTCCCTGCTCGCCCCCTGCGGTGCTGACGCCTTCCTCGTGGTGGTGCCCTATTACAACAAGCCTACCCAGGAAGGACAGTACATGTATTTCAAGGCGGTGTCGGAGAGGAGCCCCCTGCCGATAGTCATGTATAACGTGCCCGGCAGGACTGGCGCGAACATGAGCGCACAGACCGCCGTGAGGCTCGCGGAGGATTGTCCGGGCATCATCGCGACCAAGGAGGCGTCCGGCAACTTCGCCCAGGTGAGCGAAATCCTCAGGACTGCGCCCGAGGGCTTCTCCGTGCTGAGCGGCGACGACGACATGACCCTCGCCCTTATGGCGGCAGGCGCGTCCGGAGTGATCAGCGTGGCGTCCAACATAGCCCCCGCGGAGGTGACACGGATGGCGGCGGCCATGCTGCGCTGCGACCTTCCCGAGGCCAGGAGCCTGCACCTGAAGCTGCTCCCTCTGTTCAAGGCCTGCTTCGCCGAGTCCAATCCCGTTCCGGCCAAGGCTGCGCTTTCGCTCATGGGACTGATGCGCAGCGAGGTACGCCTGCCTCTCAGCAGCGCGTCCGAAAGTACGGTCGCCCTTATGGATGAAATACTTGCACAGCTATGGAAATAAGTCTTGAGAAGTTTGACGAGGTGATGTCTGCCCTGGAGACCGGGCAGCTGCGCGTCGCTGAAAAGGTGGACGGCGTCTGGAAGGTGAACTCCTGGGTCAAGGAGGTGATACTCGCAGGATTCAGGCTCGGAAAGATGTGCGACATGAGCGAGGGGCGCTTCCCGTTCTTCGACAAGGATACCTTTCCTCCGAGGCGTTTCGGCCTCGGGGACGGAGTGCGCATAGTTCCCGGCGGCAGTTCCGTGAGGAGGGGTGCGTATGTGGCTCCCGGGGCGATAGTCATGCCTCCCTCGTATATCAACGCCGGCGCGTTCGTTGACGAGGGCACCATGGTCGACAGCCATGTCACGATAGGCTCCTGCGCCCAGATAGGAAAGCATATCCATATCTCTGCGGCAACCCAGATAGGCGGTGTGCTCGAGCCCGCCGGCGCGATGCCGACGATAGTCGAGGACGGCGCGTTCATAGGCGGCAACTGCGGCATCTACGAAGGGACGATAGTCCGCGAGAGGGCGGTGATCGCCTCAGGGGTGATAATCACTTCTTCCACCGCGATATTCGACGCCACCCGCGGAGAGTTCCTCGACAGGAACGCCGACGGAAGGGTGGTGGTTCCCGAGGGAGCGGTCGTGGTTTCCGGCAGCAAGCCTCTCTCCAGGGGTCCGGCAGCAGGCTCGGGGGTATCGCTGTACTGCCCCGTGATAGTGAAATACCGTGACGACAAGACCGCAGGTTCCGTCACGCTCGAAGATATGCTCAGGTAGGTGCCGGGACTATGGATGTGAAACTCGAAAAATACTCCGGCGCCGGCAACGACTTCATCGTATTGGACGGGCGCAGCGCCGATGTGCCGGCGTACCGCGACCCGGGCAGGGTGAGGGAGCTCTGCTCCAGGAAGGACGGCTTCACCGCGCCCGACGGCACTGTCGGAGCTGACGGGCTTATGATACTCTCATCCTCGGAAAGCAGCGATTTTAGAATGGAGTTCTTCAATCCCGACGGCTCGTCCGGAATGATGTGCGGCAACGGCGGCCGCTGCATAGCCGCGTTCGCCGACAGCCTCGGCATCCGTCCCCGTGACGGCGGAGACAGCCTTGTCTTCGAGGCTCCCGACGGCCTGCATACTGCGCGTATACTCTCCCGTGAGGGAAACCTTGCGTCAGTCTGCCTCGGAATGAAGGATGTCGACGACTACCGTCCGGTGCTGGGCGGCTGGTTCCTCGATACGGGCACGAGGCATTTCGTGCTGTTCGAGGGCGACATCGAAGCGCTCGACGTAGAGACCCGAGGTGCCTTCTACCGTCGTCACGAGGCGTTCGCCCCGGCCGGCGCCAATGTGGACTTCGTGCAGAGGCTGTCCGACGGTTCGCTGAAAGTGCGCACCTTCGAGAAGGGCGTGGAGGCCGAGACCCTTGCCTGCGGTACGGGAATAGTCGCCTCCGCCATAGCTTCCGTGCTTGACGGACCCGGGCCTGCCGGTGCGTCATACTCCATACCGGTACACGCGCGCCGTGACGCTCTGCAGGTCGGTTTCGATGTCGTGGCGGATGCTTCCGGCCGGCTGCGTTTCACCTCTGTCCTGCTTACCGGGCCGACCGAACATATAGTATGATATTGAACGGTTAATAAAATAATATTGAACATGAATATGAGAATTACAAGAATGATTCTGGCACCGGTGGCGGTGCTTCTGTCTTCCCTTGCCGTATCCTGCAACAAGATGCCCGAGAGGCAGGTGGAGACCATGGACTTCGACCAGACCTTGATGGCCGGGGAGATCGGCCGGTCTTTCAGTAATTTCGTGTCCGAATACGAGAAGCATGTATTTGCTTCCGATGTTGCCGGCGGCGTGGTCGTACTGGACGGAAGGACAGAGATCGACGGACAGCAGGTCGACCTCAATGTCTTCGTCACATCCGACTATGACGGCAACGTGACGAAGATCCTGGCCCAGCCGGTGAAGAACGACGAATACGGCATGAAAATGTGGAAGTACTTCACTTCCGGTGACGGGCTGGCCACTCTCGGGACTTTCGACTGCGCCAAGTTCAGGAAGGACGACGAGGTCGGTGTGCTGGGCAGCATAGCGGAGCTCGACAAGAAGGTGGAGGATGAAGGCACCTACGGCCTTTTCGTCTGTGCGGTGTTCGACTACAACCGGGATGTCGTAATGGCCCCTGTCTATGAGGACAACGCGTCCGGACTGCTGATTTCCGCAAGCCGGACCACCGTGCATTACGACAAGGCCTCGGATATCCTGAATATCACATACGAGAGCGCGCGCAACAACAACTTCATCCTGTCCACCGTCGTCTCCGAGGAGAAGCTCAAGAGCACGACGCTCGACGATGCGGTCGACATCCAGGGCACGCCCGTGAACTTCACTATCTATGGCGACCAGGACAGCGACTATGTCAAGAACATCAATGTCACTTCCGTAAATGCGGTGTCGCCTGCGGACATGCAGGAGTTCTGGAAGACCTATGTGCAGGATGCGTCTGAACTCGGGCTCGGCAAGTTCAGCTCTGCGGAGCTCGCAATGGACGACGAGGATGCAGAAGGAGAGGAGTTCAAGACGGCGCAGCTCGCCGTGGACTATCTGGAGGAGAACGGCATGCCTGCGGCAGGCCAGACCCTTACCGTCAGCTTCGTAAGCTCCGACATATATTGCAACGTATGCATCGACGACGAGTCAGCATGGCTCGACATCAGGAAATCGGCATTCAATCCCGAATAACGGACGCCAGCAGCCTCACCCCTTCCTCCATTCTCGACTTGTCGAGGAAGGAGAAGTTGAGGCGCATGGTGTTGCGGCGGCTCCCGTCGATATAGAAGAAGGAGCCTGCGACATAGGCGACCCCGGCAGCCAGTGCCCGCTCGTACAGCTGTACGGTATCAATGCCCTCCGGTAGCGTGAGAAACAGGAACAGTCCCCCTTCGGGATGTGTCCAGCTCACTCCGGAGGGCATGTACTTTTCCAGCAGCGACAGCATGTAGTCCCTCTTGTCGCGGTAGTATGCGATGCTCTTTCCGAGGTTCCTGTCGAGTGCGCCCCCGCCCATGAACTCGGCGGCTATGTACTGGTTGAGTACCGGCGGGCACAGGTCGAGGGCCTGCTTGCACACATATATCTTGTCGAGCACTTCCTGCGGCCCGAAAATCCAGCCGAGCCTGAATCCCGGTGCGAAGATCTTCGAGAAGGATCCGAGGTGCAGCGTCCTCTCGGGTGCGAGGGAGTATATCGTGGGGACGGGGCTGCCGGAATACCTCAGTTCCCGGTAGGGGCTGTCCTCCACTATCAGGAAACCGTGGCGGCGCGACAGCTCCACCAGGGCCTTCCTCTCGTCCAGGCTCATGGTCTGCCCGGTGGGGTTCTGGAAGTCGGGTATCACATAGCAGAACTTCGCCCTGTCGAGCGTGGCGGCCCCGACTCCGCAGTTCTCTTCATCGAAGCTGTCCAGGGCTATGACATCGGCCCTGTACGACTTGAACGACTGCAGCGCCCCGAGGTAGGTCGGATTGGAGGTGAGTATCACATCGGACGGGTCGGCGAGTATCCTGGTGCATACGTCTATGCCCTGCTGGGAGGAGGTCACGATCTGGATGTTGTCCACCGGGACGGAATACCTTTGCGAGAGGACTTCCCTCAGTTCGGTGAGCCCCTGGGTCGCGCCGTACTGCAGCGCGCGGGCGCCGTATCTTTCGAGCACTCCGTCGCAGATCTTCCGGATTTCCCCTATCGGGAAGGTGGCCGGGTCGGGATAGCCTCCGGCGAACGAATATATCGAATTCAGGTCTACCTTCCTGAATATGTCCCTGACGGGGGAGCGCATGAAGTTGTGCACGTCCTGCGCGAAAAGCCTCTGGTAATCCATGTCGTACTATCTGTATTCCTCAAACTCCGGCATCGCCAGCTGCGACAGGAATTCCTTGAGCTTCGCCACGTCCCTGGGGCAGATCATCAGCACGTCGGGCGTATTGATGACGATGAAGTCTTCGAGCCCCCGCAGGGCGAGCAGCTTCCCGGGCTTGTCGCAGTAGACTATGTTGTTGCGGCATTCGCTGACGAGGCTCTTCTCGCGTATGCTCATTGCGTTGCCGTCGCTGTCGTGTGTGGAGAGGTAGTCGTAGAGCGAATCCCAGTTGCCTATGTCGGCCCAGGTGAACTTCGCCGGGTATACCCAGGCGTTGTGCGTCCTCTCCATTAGGGCGTAGTCTATCGATGCCTTGGGCATGTCGGTATATATCCTTTCGAGGAACTGCTTCTGCGCGTCGGAGCCGAGCATCTCCTGCCAGCCCTCCCAGAGCCTGGTGATCTCCGGCATGTGCTGCTCCAGCTCCTTCTTGATCTCGGAGGCCTTCCAGATGAAGATACCCGTGTTCCACAGGAACTCTCCCGTGTCGATGAACACCTTCGCCAGTTCCTCGTCCGGCTTCTCCGTGAAGGTCTTCACCTTCACCGGCCTGTCGCCGCCCCTGCCGTCCTCCATCATCTGTATATAGCCGAAGTTGGTGTCCGGCCTGGTGGGCACCACTCCTATCGTTATCAGGGCGTCTGTGCCTGCGGCATACGAGAACGCGTTGGCTATGATGCGGTTGAACTCCTCGTGGTTGCCTATCATCTGGTCCGAGGGCATCACGAGACATACGGCGAGAGGGTCTCTCTTGAGTATGGTATATACGGCGAAGGCGAGACAAGGGGCCGTGTCGCGGTTATACGGTTCGAGTAGCAGGTTCTCCTCCCTGAGTTCGGGAAGGTTCTCCCTGACGAGCTCGTGGTAGCGGTCAAGGCTCACCACATAGATGTTTTCGTCCGGGACCAGGTCGCGGGTCCTCTCGTAGGTGAGTCTTAGCAGCGAAGTCCCGTCCGAAGTGAGATCCAGGAACTGTTTCGGCCTGTCGGTCCTGCTTATGGGCCAGAAGCGGGAGCCGACTCCGCCGGCCATTATTATGCAGTATGAATGGTTATTAAGCATAAATAGGTATAAAAACTTGTGGATAGTATTCTATTTCAAAGTCCTGTCCGTCAACGAGCACCGTTATGGCGTCGAAATGGACATCCAGGTCGGAGGGAAGCCGCATCCTTTCCGCCGAGTTCAGGAAGGCCTTCGCCGCCGCGACCATGCGCCGCTTCTTTGCCGCGCTCAGTCCCGCCTCCGGCGGAAGCTCTGCGGGAACCGTCCGGCTCTTGACCTCGACGATGTGCAGCTCGCGTCCCTTGATGCTGACTATGTCCAGCTCCAGGTGCGAACTTCTCCAATTCCGTGCCACGATGCTGTGGCCGAGCCCGATCAGGTATCGTGCGGCCTGTTCTTCTCCCAGCCTTCCGACGGAGGCTCCGGAAGGTCTCATAGCTTCACGACCGTGACTCCGGCCCCTCCGTTGCGTATGTCCTCGTCGCTTACGCTCACGCCGGGGATGGTCCTGAGGTATTTCTGTATCTCTTCGCGCAGCACGCCCGTTCCCTTGCCGTGGATGATGCGGACGCTGCCTATGTTCAGCATTATGGCGTCGTCTATGTAGCGGGTGACTATGTTGAGGGCGTCCTGGAGCCTCTCGCCCCGGATGTCGAGTTCCGGAGAGAAGTTGAGCTTCCTCTCCCTTATCGCCTCGTCCTCGCCCGCGCTTCCCCGCTGGTGGGCGACGGTCTTGCGCGAAGCCTCACGGAACTCGTTGGAGGAGATCCTCTCCAGCCTGTCTGCGGACATCGTGCTGGTGATGTTTCCCACTATGATAGTGACGTTCCTGGCGCTCACCTTCGATACCTCTCCGACCATTCCGTTGTCTGTGACTCGCACTTTCTCCCCGACCTTGAGAGGAGAGGGCTTCGGGGGCGGCGCCTGCTCTCCGCCGGATTTCCTGGCGTTGCGCCTGCGCAGTTGTCCGAGCTTGCGGTCGATATATTCCTCCCGGGCCCTGCGCTCTGTGTCCTTGTGCTGCCGTATGGCCTCCAGGAAGCCCTGGAGCTCCGCCCTTGCCGCCTTGGTCTGCTCCTTTTCAGCCTGTGCGGTGCGTATGTCGCGTATGGTCTTCTCGACCTGCCGTCCGGCTCCCCTGACGATTTCTTCGGCCTGCGCCTTGGCTTCGTTTATTATGTCCTCGCGGACTTTCTTTATGTCCTCGAGCTCCTTCTGGTATTTCTCGGTGAGGCCCGAGAGCTTCTTGTCGCTGTCCTTGACCTTCTGGAGCCTTTCGTCGAGGGCCCGGCGGTTGCGCGCTATCTTGCGCAGGTTGCGTTCTATGCCGACGAACTCCTCTCCCGCGCGGTTCTCCGCGTCCTTGACGATGGCTTCCGGGAGTTTCATCTTGCGCGCCAGCTCGAATGCGAACGAGTTGCCCGGCAGGCCGATTTCCAGCTTGAACATGGGCGCAATGCGCGAAGAGTCGTAGAGCATGGCTCCGTTTATTACCCTCGTGTCGGCGCCGGAGGCGTAGAGTTTGAGATTGGTGTAGTGCGTGGTGATGACGCCGTACACGCCCCTGCGGTCGAGTTCGGCGAGAATCGCTTCGGCTATGGCGCCGCCGGCAGCCGGTTCGGTGCCTGAGCCGAATTCGTCTATCAGCACGAGGGTTCTGTCGTCGGCGGCGGCCAGCATGTCGCGCATGTCGGCGAGGAAGGAGCTGATTTCGGGATTGTCCTCGGCGACCAGCACGTTAGGCTGTCCGGGAATGAACTTCCTCTCCTTGATTTCGCCGGCCAGCGAGGGATATTTGGAGATTCTTGGAGTGTCGCTGATTTCGCCTTCGTCGTAGGCTTCGCGGCTTATGGGGATGGAAAGCGTGAACACGGACCCCTGTCCGGACGATGCCGGTCTGTAGCTCAGCTTTCCCTTGTGAAGCTTTGCGAGACTCTGGGCATAATTGAGCCCTATGCCGCTTCCGCCCGCTGCCGGCTCC
>OHQT01000320.1_pt1 | contig 27828 bp, 23 predicted proteins | sample 1578221 | NCBI WGS metagenome assembly OHQT01 (sample SAMEA3879547, study PRJEB24766) | human gut metagenome | biome: human-associated habitat; feature: feces | place: USA | collected 1985/1987
ATTAAAGACTTTTATTGTGTATGTTAAGAAAAAAGCAGTTCTCTGTGACAGAGGGTGCTTTAACTTTTGTTTTAAAATACATGCACATGTGAATAAAATATAGAAGACAGATTGTATGAGGTTGACATGTCAGATTTAGAAATATTGAACAGTATTCGAGAGATAACCGGAGAGAAGAATGCAAGCGCAGATGAGGTGATGAGCGCACACACTACCTTCAGGGTGGGCGGTCCTGCCGACTATTTTGCGAGTCCTTCTGATGCAGATCAGGTTGCGGGGCTTATAGAACTTTGTCGGAAATGTGAGATACCGTATTTTGTTCTTGGTAATGGCAGTAATCTGCTTGTGTCGGATGCTGGCTACAGGGGCATGATAATCAATATAATGGACAATATGAATGGGATAACAGTTGACGGTGATGTGATAACAGCCCAGGCCGGGGCAAAGCTGGTGAGAGTCAGCAGACTGGCAAGGGATAATTCGCTGACCGGTCTTGAGTTTGCTTCCGGGATTCCCGGTACTATAGGCGGTGCGGTGTATATGAATGCGGGAGCTTATGGTGGTGAGATGAAGGACGTTGTCACCAGTGTCAAGGTGATGGATGCCGATGGACATATATATGATATGTCGTCGGATGAACTGGATTTTTCGTACAGACACAGTGCTGTGGAGGCTGAGGGGCTCATAGTTCTTGAGGTTACCATGAAGCTGGCAGCAGGTGTGCAGCAGGATATAGATGACAGAATGAAGGAATTGTCGGATTCCAGAAGAACAAAGCAGCCGCTTGAGTATCCGTCGGCGGGCTCTACATTCAAGAGACCTGAGGGATATTTTGCGGGTAAACTTATAATGGATGCAGGACTCAGGGGATATTCTGTGGGAGGAGCACAGGTGTCCGAGAAGCACTGCGGATTTGTTGTGAACAGGGGCGGTGCAACCGCTGCTGATGTGACAGGTCTGATCCGTGATGTACAGAAGAAGGTTATGGATCAGTTTGGCGTGATGCTGGAGCCTGAGGTGAAGATGCTTGGCGATTTCTAGCATTTAGTGAGACAGGGAGAACAGAGCATGAGATTTGTTATTGTGACAGGAATGAGTGGAGCAGGAAAGGCAACGGCGCTTAAGACGCTTGAGGATGCCGGATTTTTCTGTGTTGATAATCTGCCTATCCAGCTTATAAAAAGATTTGCCGAGATCGCTTATGATGAGCAGATCCAGGTGGATGATGTTGCTATCAGTGTTGATATCAGAAGTGGAAGGGCTTTGTCACAGCTCAATTCGTGCCTGGCGGATATCAGAAGAGAGGGTATGAATTATGAGATCCTGTTCATTGAGTGTTCCAATGCAACTCTGGTAAAGCGTTATAAAGAGACTAGAAGAAACCATCCTCTTTCGGTCAAGGGTGGGCGAATAATAGATGGAATAAACAAGGAGCGTGAGCTTATTGGCTTCCTCAAGGAGGAGGCTGATTATATAATCGATACTACCAACCTCCTTGTGAGAGAGTTTAAGGCGGAGCTTGACAAGATATTTGTGCAGAATGAGGAGTATTCGAATTTCATAATTACGGTCATGTCATTTGGCTTTAAGTATGGAATACCGAGGGATTCTGATATAGTTCAGGATGTGAGATTTCTGCCTAATCCGTACTATGACCTTGAACTCAGGGAGAAAACGGGAAACGACAAAGAGATACAGGACTATGTTATGAACTGCAAGGAGGGCCCTGAGTATCTGGAAAAGTTTATAGATCTGATAACATTTTTGATACCGAATTATATCAAGGAAGGCAAAAATCAGTTGGTCATTTCCATCGGCTGCACAGGCGGAAAACACAGATCCGTCACGATAGCCAATGCTGTCTATGCCCGTTTGCAGAAGTCAAAGTATACAGTGAGGATAGTTCACAGGGATATTTTGAAGGATTCAATAGTCAAGAAGTTGTAGCATGTAATAACAGATAGTATAGCAGGTGGAATATGTCATTTTCTTCAGACGTTAAGATGGAGCTGGCAGGGAATGTCCCGGGAGCGAGGCATTGTCAGATAGCTGAGCTGGCTGCGATGATCTCAATGGTGGCATATGTGAGATATTGGGCCGGCAGACCGGCCGGGCTGGTGATAGTTACAGAGAGAAGTGTTATCGCAAAGGAGATAGCTTCCCTGATAAAGAGGCTGTTCAGATATATTCCGGACTCAAGTGTAAGAAGGACCGGAGCTGACAGCAGAGTATACAGGATGGAGATCAATTCTCCAGAGATTGTCAATACGATACTGATGACCTTGAAGATAGAAAACGAACATGAGTGTGAAGGACTGATACAGTGTCAGCTCATGAAGGTCAGCAGGATGGATGTTCAGCAGGATTGCTGCAGAAGAGCATATATAAAAGGAGTGTTCATGACCTCGGGATCAATCAGTGATCCGAACAAGGGATACCACATGGAGGTGGTGTGCGAGAACGAGGGAAGGGCACAGTTCATACAGGAGATAATAAACGGATTTGGTGTGGAAGCCCGCATAATACAGCGGAAGAAATACTACGTCGTCTATCTGAAGGATGGAGAGATGATAGTTGATATGCTGGGAATAATGGGGGCACACATATCCCTGATGAATATGGAGAACATAAGGATCAGGAAGGATATCCGTAACAATATCAACCGCAGGGTCAACTGTGAGGCCGCAAACCTCAACAAGACCGTGAGCGCTGCTGTAAAGCAGATGAATGACATTAATTACATAATAGAGACAAAGGGCATAGGATATCTGCCCGATAACCTTCAGGAGCTGGCGCTTGCCAGACTGGAGAATGAGGATGCTTCCCTTAAGGAGCTTGGTGAGATGATGACGCCGCCGATCGGTAAGTCGGGGGTTAATCATAGATTAAGAAAAATAAGTGAAATCGCAGAAGAAATGCGGGGCTGTTGATGAGCCCAAGGAGGATGTAATGATCGAAAAGACAGTTGTTGTATCAATGATGGGAGAGGCAGAGGAAAGACCTGTTGCAGTTCTTGTACAGATTGCAAGTCAGTATGACAGCAAGGTTCACCTTGTTACCGGAGATAAGAGAATCAATGCTAAGAGCATTATGGGTATGATGAGCATGAACTTCGAGAATGGCAGTGAGCTCACTATAGTTGCAGACGGTGCTGACGAAGAGGCAGCAGTCAATGCACTTTCAGAATATCTGACAAAAAACAATAAGTAATTTGGATGATTTATTGCACCTCGGATGTGTATGTGGTAAAATAAATTTATCAATGGACATTTGTCGGAGGAACAGGATATGGGATTTTTTGACGGATTATTAAAGAAGATACCATTCGTATCCAGATTTTCCAAAAAGAAGGAACCTGTCAACAATGTGGAGCTCCAGTTCAACAAGGCCATGAACCTTATGGACAACGGAGATGCTGAGGAATCAGTAAACATACTTGAACAGGTTGCAGACATAGGAATAATGGATGCGCAGTATAAGTCATATGGGGATGATGCTCTTCTTGCACTTGCAGAGTTTTATGAGAAGGGAAAGTATCGCAACGCAGTTGTGGATGTGGATCTGAATAAATCTACCAAGTATTACGAGAAGTATGTGAATCAGAACCATGACGGCGATGTTATATTCAAGCTTGCCAAGATGCTTCTGGAGGTTCAGAACTTCTCAAAGGCAATCAAGTATTATGAGCTTGCAGCCACAGATTACGGTATAAAGGCAGCGTATATGAGCCTCGGCTCAATATACGAGAGCGGACTTAACAGAGTGGATGAGTACGGCAACAAGAGTGATTATGTCGTGCCTATCGATCTGGACAAGGCCATGATGTGGTACAAGAAGCTTGCTGATACCGGTGATGCCAAGGCAAAGGCTTCATACGAGAGAGTTGAGTACATGAGTACCCATGGTGACAGCCTTGAGTTCGAGGAGAAGGACAAGCTGTACACGGATATAGCAGAGGCCAGAAAGGCAAAGGGAAAGGAGCCGCGTTACAAGGTTATCGAGGCTTCAAGACTTCAGTATCAGTACACATATGTACATGATCAGGTTGAGGGATTCATCCACAAGCTTCCAAAGGGCTGGGTGAAGACGATCAACGAGTCGACAGGCGAGGAGTATTACGCACCAAGTCTTACATATAAGGATTTTGCAATGTATGTATATTATGACAGTGTGCCAAAGGATTCAAAGATGACTCTTGAGAACTACCTGAGATACTGTAACGATGCGTTTGACGAAGAGCTGCAGCTCAAGGCGTATGTCACAGAGTATGCAGATGGAATATGTACGACTTACTATCACAAGGACATGGAGAAGGGAATCGTGTCATTTGCCTTCTATCATGGACGTAGACTGGCATGTATGAGATTCGTATGTGCTACTATGGAGATCATAGAGCAGTACGAGGAGATCATATTTGAGACAGCCAACTCATTTGCGTTTGTAGATCCTACACTGGCCAGTGACCACAGTGCCAACAGAAAGGATATGCAGTATTATAACGAGGCTATATACTGCTACTACCTTGAGGATTATGAGGGTGCCATGAGAGCCGCAAAGCAGGCTCTTAAGCTTGGAAGCATAAAGGCAAGTTACCTTCTGATAGAGCTGTACTACGATGAGGACAGCCCGTACAGGGATGTTGAGAAGACTATAAGCTATGCAAAGCAGTTGTTTGAGGCGACTAAGGATCCTGAGCTTGCATTCCTTCTTGGAATCGTATACGACCAGCAGCTCAAGGATTATGTGAAGGCAGTTAACTGGTATGAGAATGCAGAGCGTCTTGGACACAAGAGAGTTGCATTCTATCTTGGAAGAATATATTATTACGGTCTGCTCAGAACTAAGAGAGACGGAGGCAAGGCACTGTCTTACTTCAAGAAGGCCAGAGAGAACGGTATTCAGGAGGCTGAGGGCTATATCAAGGATCTTGAGGATCTCAAGGGAGAGGATCTTCAGACAGCCGTTGAGAAGTGGGAGCGTGCAGTGGAGGCCGGAAGCGAGTCAGCGGCTATCAAGATAGCCATGATGAAGCAGAGACAGATTTTCTACATTGCAACACCATATGAGATTGAGAAGGCTTATCTTGAGGCACTTGGTCTTGGAAGCGCCCGTGCCGGATATGAGCTCGGAAGAATCTATCAGGTACAGGAGAAGCAGGATAACTACAGGGGCGAAATCAAGAGTATCAAGTATTTCGAGAAGGCGTTCAATGCGAACTTCGATGACTGGGATAAGGAGAACCTGTTCAAGGTCATCAATTACAAGGTTGAGAAGGGCCTGGCAAACGACGAGGCCATCAAGTTGTACATAGAGAATGCAAGTATGGGATATGTTCCGGCTATAGAGAAACTTATCGGACTTGTGCCTACAACTACCCAGCAGATATGGAGCCTGTATGACGCTCTTATCGATCTTGCTGAGACCGGTGATGAGTCAGCGATAGTTGCCATGAACAAGCTGGAGATGAACTATGTAGACCTCATACTCAGAGAGCCGGCCAAGGGACAGAAGGTTGTGGAGAACAAGTTCTTCAGACTCTGTGTTCCAAAGGAGTGTAACTCAGTCATCAACGATGACGGCGGTACTATCAAGATGGCTGATTCAGTCGTTGAGTTTGCAGTTGCCGAGATGCCTGTCAATGCTACGGCAGAGCAGGATTACCTGAAGATCTACAAGCTGATAGTTTCAGAGTATCTGCCTGATGAGAATGCGGATGTGATCATTGCAAACTCAAGAATGATCGGATCTGCAATAAGGGCTTCAAAGGATAACGTACATACATTCAGCATCCTTCTGATAAGCTCCAAGAACCAGTACATATTCAAACTGAGTTCCAAGGACAGGCGTCAGATGATGCAGTTCAAGGATGTCGTAGTTGCAATAGCCAAGTCTCTTGTTGAGACAGGTGAGATCTACAAGGCGACAGAGGAGGGCAAGAAGAACATCGGTCTTGCATTCCTGCTGAAGGCTAATGAGAGTGGATTCCTGTCGATCGGCAAGGGAGAGTAATACAACAGGATATCAATTAGATCAGAATGATCCCGGAGGACATATCTCCTCCGGGTTTTTTACCCCATAGGGATAGAGAAAGGGAGCATATTATGCCGGGACTTAACAAGAGAGAGCTCACGAGCAAGCCTTTGAGAATGGATTCCAGAATGGCGAGGGATTTGGAGAGATTATCTGATTATACCGGTTATTCTCAGAATGAGATCATTCTCATGTCCATAAAGAAATATCTCTTTGAAAATCGTGGGTATTTCCTGCGGGATATGGTTGAGGAGAAATGCCTTTTGCGCATTGAGAAGGAAGTAAGGATCATGCGTGGAGAGACCCATCTGAAGTATGGAGACATGACGGTGGATGTGGTGAAGTCAGAGAATGCAAATGGTAATATCAACTTATATGTAGCGACTATAAGACTTCGTAATAAGCTTGGAGAGATATTCTATGAGGATGTACAGGAGCTGGATATGTCGGGAAAAGACTGGGAATATTATAAGGAGTTCCTGTATGAGGTTGTGATGAAGTATATGGATATCGATGAACCAGCACTTAAGACGTATTTCAGGGAAAAATTCCTGTATGAATAGTATAAAGTGATAAAAAATCAGAGAGTGCAATGATATGGGTTTAACTATTTACATTGCAAATTTTTAGTGGTATCCTATAATAGATTTGGAAAAAGTGGTCGAATCGAGGTGAGATGCTTGTTTAGAAATGTTATGAATGACCTTGCAACATGGTATGAGACCGGAGCGGATAAGATTGCAGTTGTCCGTGGTGGCAAGTTTGTTGGCAAGACATGGGCTGTGGCTGATTTTGCCATGGGATTTTTTGAGGATCATATAATAATAGATATGGACAAGTATCCGGACTTTGCCGCATATGCAGCAAAGGAGAGGAGACCGGAGAAGCTTCATGCCAAGCTTACAACGTCGCTTGACAAGTATGATTTCAAGGATAAGCTTCTTATATTTGACAATGCGCAGAACTGTGTGGGACTGCTCGGCAACCTTGTTGAGTACAGCAGATATAATACTGACTGCAGGATCTGTGTCATTGCGACATCCTGTGGACCAATCCCGGGAGAGGAAGAGTGCCAGGATGACATATGCGTATATGAGATGATGCCTATGAACTTTGAGGAATTCCTGAAAGCGGGAAAGGGCAGAAAGCTCTGTGCATTTATAGAGAACCAGAAGATCACACCGATGCCGGATGAGGTCAGGGACAGCGTCCAGACAATGCTTGAGACTTTCTTCGTGACCGGAGGAATGCCGGAGGCGGTGGATGAATATTATAAGACAGGAGATCTCAGAAGAGTTGATGTGGTTTTGAAGTCTATACTTGACAGAACTACTGAATATCTGATAAACTCCACTCCGAAGAGATATCTTACCAAGGTCATGGCGATATGGAACAGTATTCCGGTTCAGCTTACCAAGGAGAACAAGAAGTTCATGTATGGATACGTTGATCCGAAGGCCCGTGCCAGGGAGTACGAGGCGTCAGTTGATCAGATCGTCAGGATGGGCGTTGTGCGTCAGGTGTACAGAGTCAGGAATGGAGTGCTTCCTCTGGCAAACCAGAAGGATGACAAGTCATTTGAGCTGTATCATCTTGATCATGGCCTGCTCAGGGTCATGGCTGGTATTCTGGTTCAGGATATTGACACAGATAATGTTCTTGATATGATGGATGGAGTTATAGCAGAGCAGTACGCTCTTGCAGAGCTGTATGTGAACAGGAGTATCGGTGATCTGTATTTCTGGATCTCATCGGCCACAGCGAAGGTTGATTTCGTGTATGAGGGCGATGGAGAGGTCATTCCAGTGGATGTTCAGACAAGTCCGCACACCAAGGCCCAGAGCTCCAGAGTATTCAAACAGAGATATGACAATCAGACTTCAGTGAGGATATCTACAGATGACATGTTTGTCGATAAAGGATTGGTAAATATACCGCTATATGGTATCTGGTGTTTCTAACCGATAGCGTATGGTAGTAATTTATAGATGCCGAAATAGCTCAGTTGGTAGAGCAACGCATTCGTAATGCGTGGGTCGAGGGTTCGAGTCCCTTTTTCGGCTTCAATATTGAGGAAGGCTGCCTGCAAAAGTTTTTGCGGCAGCCTTTTGTACTCAGTGGGAAAGGACGGGATGATATGGATGCTCCAAAATGGTACAGACATTTGAAAACCATAAACAGACATAAGAGAATGGTCATGCATAACTGCTTTAAGTGCGGATTATACTGGCAGGGGCTTGTGCACGATCTGTCAAAGTATTCGTGGACTGAGTTCTCAGTCGGGGCAAAGTATTATCAGGGAACAAGAAGCCCGAATGATGCGGAGCGCGAGAGCAAGGGATATTCAAGCGCATGGCTGCACCACAAGGGAAGAAACAAGCACCATCTGGAATACTGGGTAGATTACAGTGTTGACAGGAACTGTGTGGAGCTGGTGGGAATGCGCATGCCGGAGAAGTACGTTGTGGAGATGTTCTGCGACAGGGTGGCTGCCAGCAAGAATTATAATGGTGATAAGTATACGGATTCATTTCCGCTTGAGTATTATCTGAGGGGCAGATCCAGACATCATCTGCACCCTGAATCGGCGGATCTGCTGGAGGACATGCTAACGACTCTGGCTGAGAAGGGCGAAGATTATACATTTGACTATATAAGGCGGGAGATACTGCATAACAAATAAGGAGGAGACATATGGAGTTTACACATCTGCATGTGCATACAGGCTACAGTCTGCTGGACGGTGCGGCGAAGATAGACGGACTTGTGCGCAGGGCAAAGGAACTGGGATATGATTCCCTCGCAATAACGGATCACGGCGTCATGTACGGTGTTATAGAGTTCTATGAGACTTGTCTCAGAGAGGGGATAAAACCTATTCTCGGATGTGAGGTGTATGTCAGTCCGGGATCACGATTTGACAGGGAAGTTGGAAAAGGTGATGACAGATATTATCACCTCGTCCTTCTGGCGGAGAATGATCTGGGATATCACAATCTGTCCAAGATCGTGACCAGAGGATTTACCGAGGGCTTTTACTATAAGCCGAGGGTCGATATGGAGGTGCTGGAGAAGTACCATGAGGGAATTATAGCGCTCAGCGCCTGTCTTGCCGGTGAGGTTGCGACAAAGCTTAGAAAGGGCGACTATGACGGTGCGAAGGAGACTGCGATAAGATACAGGAATATATTTGGCGAGGAAAACTATTTTCTGGAGATGCAGGATCACGGAATACCTGAGCAGGCAACTGTGAATGCGGGGATCATGCGTCTGTCAAAGGAACTGGGTATCCCTATGGTCGTGACAAATGATTCGCACTACATCTATGCCGAGGACTGGGAGGCACATGATGTTCTCCTGTGTATACAGACTAACCACAAGGTTCAGGACGAGAACAGAATGCGCTATGAGGGAGGTCAGTTCTACCTCAAATCAAAGGAGGAGATGGCTGAGCTGTTCCCATATGCCCTGGAGGCTCTGGAGAATACACATAAGATCGCAGAGCGGTGTAATGTGAATATCGTATTTGGCGAGCAGAAGGTTCCGAGATTCGATGTGCCGGAGGGATATACCGCGGAGGAATATCTGGATCATCTGGTATATGAGGGTATGGAGAAAAAGTACGGACTTACATATGAGGAGTCCGGTAAGATGGCCGAGGGAACCCACGGCTACGAGGTCAGACAGAGAATAGATTATGAGCTGTCTGTCATAAAGAGCATGGGATTTGTGGATTATTTCCTGATAGTGTGGGATTTCATTCATTTTGCAAAATCGCAGGGAATCGCAGTTGGACCTGGAAGAGGTTCGGCGGTTGGCAGTGTGGTTGCTTACTGTCTGGACATAACGACAATTGAGCCTTTGCAGTACAACCTTCTCTTCGAGAGATTCCTGAACCCGGAGCGAGTATCCATGCCGGATATTGATATAGATTTCTGTTATATCAGACGTCAGGAGGTTATCGACTACTGTGTAAGGAAATATGGCGAGGAGTGCGTGACACAGATAATAGCATATCAGACCATGGGCGCAAGAAACGTCATAAGAGACGTTGGAAGAGCCATGGATCTCCCGTATGCGGTGTGTGATTCCCTTGCAAAGGCAATACCTGCAGAGAAGGATATGACTATAGATATAGCACTCAAGACGAGCAAGGATTTCAGGGATATGTACGAGGGCTCGGACGAGATCAAGAAGCTTGTGGATATAGCCAGAAAGCTTGAGGGACTCCCTAGAAATGCAGGAATGCATGCGGCGGGAGTGGTTATAGGCCGTGAAGCCATAGAGGAGTACGCGCCTTTGTCAGTCGGAGCCGAGGGCGCGGTGGTAACCCAGTTTGAGAAGAACACGGTGGAGCATCTGGGAATGCTCAAGATGGACTTCCTCGGACTCAAGACCCTCTCGATAATAGACCGCTGCCTCGCGCTGGTCAAGAAGCGTTTCGGCACCGACATAGACATAGAGGCCATTCCGATAGACGACAGTAAGGTGTTCGAGCTGTACTCCAGGGGCGACACCAAGAGCATATTCCAGTTCGAATCTCCCGGAATGAAGGAGTGGCTGATAAAGCTGCACCCCGAACGCTTCGAAGACCTGATAGCGATGAACGCGCTGTACCGTCCGGGGCCTATGGAATACATTCCCGACTTCGTCGCTGGAAAGAACGATCCGAGCAAGATAAAATACGACCTCCCCGACATGGAGGAATACCTGAAGGAGACCTACGGCGTCACCGTATATCAGGAGCAGGTGATGCTGCTCTCGCAGAAGCTCGCAGGCTTCTCCAAGGGCAAGGCCGACAAGCTGCGCAAGGCCATGGGCAAGAAGCAGAAGGAGGTACTCGATTCGCTCAAGGAGTCGTTCATGAGCGGAGCCCTGGCAAAAGGCTATCCCAAAGACACCCTGGAGAAGATATGGAAAGACTGGGAGGCCTTCGCGAAATACGCGTTCAACAAGTCGCACGCCACCTGCTACGCCTGGGTAAGCTACCAGACAGCATGGCTCAAGGCGCACTACCCGGCGGAATTCCAGGCGTCCAACCTTACGCAGAACGCCGACAACATGGAGGAGATGAAGTCCATAATGGCCGACTGCCGCAAGGGAGGCATCAGGGTGCTCCTGCCCGATGTCAACGAGTCCGAGGCACAGTTCTCGGTCAACAAGGACGGCGACATACGCTACGGTCTCGGCGGACTCAAGGGCTTCGGTGACAACATCGTGGCCGCCATAATCAGGGAAAGGAACGAGAGCGGCCGTTTCGCCGACCTGTACGACTTTCTCGAGAGGATGAGCGGAGTACTTTCCAGGCGTGCGCTGGAGACCCTCGTATATTCCGGCGTGCTTGATTCATTCGGCATAGGCAGGAAGCAGTATTTCGCTCCCGGAGCGAGCGGAGAGCTGTTCATCGACGAACTCGTAAGATACATGGGCCTGTACCGCAAGGACACCCTCGACAGCGCATCGTCGCTTTTCGGAGAAGAAGAACTGAAACCGGTCAGGCCCGACGCGCCCACAATCTCGCCGACAGGAGAGGACGACAGTTTCGAACTGCTGCAGAAAGAGAAGGAGTATGTGGGAATGTACCTGTCGTCGCATCCCCTCGACAGGTTCCGCTTCGAGATAGAGAACTTCACCACATGCAGCCTGTCCAGGCTGCAGAACGCCGTGGACGAGGCCGAGAGCGCCGACAGGAGCGCAAAGGCGAAGGTGGCGGGAATCGTGACCTCGCTAAGCACGATACAGACCAGGACCGGAACTCCAGGAATGAAGTTCGTGCTCGAAGACTTCAGCGGAAACTACGAATTCGCCCTGTTCGGCAAGGACTACCAGGCTTTCCAGCCCTATGTGCAGCTGCACACGCAGATCCTTGTCGAAGGGGAGATCAAGCCGAGGTACAGGATTTCCCCCGAAGAGGCCAAGGCCGGGAAGAAGGCTCCCTACGCGTTCCGCTTCAAGGCGATATCCCCCCTCGGGCTCGTCAGTGAAGACAATGTCGAAAGCCTCGAGATTCTCGTGGACACGGCAAACCTTAACGAACAGTTCCGCAAGAACCTGGTAAGGATACTCAAAGGCTACAAGGGACGGAGCGAACTCATCGTAAGGCTCGACGACAGGCAGAGCGGCTACAAGATAAACATGCGCTCCAAGAAATACCGCGTGCGCGTGTGCCAGGACCTGCTCGACGAGACCTCCCGCGCCGGCATGATCACGCACGTCACCACGAAGCAGTAGGGCAGATTTCCCTTATCCAGGCAGCGATGTCGGCAAGGAGTTCTTCCGACACGGTCTCTTCGATGCCGCGGTATTCAGTGGGAGCGCCGGTGGTGCAGTGCTGGAAAAGATGATTAAGGGAGGCGTATTCCTTTACGAAGTTCTTTCCGCCGAACTCGCCGTCTGCGCTGCCTTCAGGCAGTTTCTCCGCTATTGCAACGAGGTTCAGGGACGGTATCACCTGGCTGTCCAGGCTTCCGTTCACGGCCATAACGGGGCAGGCGGTGCCGGAAATGTCGGCCGTGGGGTCGTAGTCTATGAACCACGAAAGCCAGGGCTGGTTCTGCATGAGTGCGCTCCTGCGGAAATCCTCCACGCCGAGCTCCACCTCCTGCCCTGAGAGTTCCGCAATCCTGTTCACCTGGGCCGTCAGTGCTTCGTCTCCCTTGACGCCGATACCGGCGAGACTTATCACAAAATCGGCCTTTCCGAGGGCTCCGAGCATGAAGGCTATGCTAGCACCCTCGCTATGTCCGAGGACGCCTATACGGGAGAATCTGCCCGTGCCGCGCAGGTATCCGACGGCGGCGAGCGCATCCTGCATGAAGTCTTCGGTGGTGGCAGTCCCAACGGTCTCCGCACCCGTTGATTCTCCGAAGCCTCGGTCGTCGTAGCGCAGGGAGGCGATGCCGTTACGCGCAAGGTAGTCTGCAATCACGAGGAAAGGCCTGTGTCCGAAAATCTGCTCGTCGCGATCCTGGAGTCCGCTTCCGCTGACCATGACTACCGCCACCGGCGCGGTATTGTCTGAACCCGGTGCCTTGTCCTGAGCGGTTGAAGCGGCTGTGGCGGCAGTAGCGGCTGAACCGACAATGGCAGATGCCGAATATCCGGAGGGATACGATATGGTGCCTGCAAGGGTCACTTCCGGAGAGCCTCCGGGAAAACTTACATCTTCCACAGCATAGGGATAAGGGGGCTGCGGAGTCTGCGGACGCAGTAGAGGCGGCTCCCCTTTCTTTAGGGTCAGCGGCAGGGAGAGTCCGCCCTGGGAGAAGGTTCCGACGATATTTCCGCCGTAGAGTATTCCGCTATATGAGGCAAGAAGCGAGGGTATGTTCACCCTGAGCATAGGCGAGGCCGTAGCGTCACACTCCGCCTCTATGCCCTCGGCACCCTGGTCGGGGCTGTCCAAGGTCACGGAAAGGCTTCCGTCGTCCGATACCGCGAAATTGAATACAAGTGTGAGTTCTGTCTGACCGACCGATATCTTTCCGCTCCACGGGCCTTCGAGCACTTCGGAAACGGTTTCCGCAGAGGTCGCAGGAGGTTCCGGAGCCGACACTGACGACTGCGGCCGGGACGCCGTCAGGCAGCGTGCGGGGACGGACACCGACAGCAGTGCAAGGACTGCCGCTACAGATGCAGTTATGGCTGCATGACTGCGCATCACCAGCCTTGTGCCGATACGGGATGCTCCAGGCCGTCGGGGGTGACGAGCACGGTTCCGGCCTCGGGAAGGGCCAGGTGCCCTATTATGTCGAAGGTCTGGAAATCCCTGCGGAAGCGTTCGTAAGCGGACAGCGGAACCGCATAGAGCAGGCGGCAGTCGTCGCCTCCGTTCATCGCGGCCGACACGGGGTCTATGTCGAGCTCCTTTCCGAGGGCGAAGCTGTTGCCTTCGAAAGGTATCCTGTCGGCATATACCTTGACGCCGAGTCCGGTGGCGCGGGAAAGGCGCAGGACGGCGTCGGAAAGGCCGCGTGTCACGAACAGCCCGCAGGCGGGGACAAGGCCCTGCGCTTCGAGCTGGGCGACGGTGGCGGGGTTCAGTTCGGGCCTGAGATAGTCCGCGACCATCATCCTGTACTTCTCCAGTTCATCGGGCCTGTGCTCGAGCACCTGCTGGCCGAAATAGGCCGAGCCGAGGCTTCCCGACACACATACAAGGTCCTTGCTCGCAGGAGCGGGACGGGCCTCTTCGGTAGAGGCCTTCCTGAAGCCGACGGCCGAAAGGCTTATCGCAAGGCCGTTGCGCGAGGGCACGAGCTCCAGCGAAAGGTGTCCGTAACCATGTTCTTTCGCAGCCGCCACGACGCCTCCCCAAAGCCTTTCTATATGCTCGAAATCGAGTTTGGAAGAGATGCCGAGCACTATGCCGAGGCTCGCGGGGCGGGCCATTGAGGCATACAGCTCGCCTGTCACCGAGACGACGCTCTTGTAGCCGAGGTGCTTCAGGGGGAAGTACACGAGGCTGAAGTCGGTACCCTCGAGGAGCAGGCGGGAGGCGGCGACGGCGGAGCCGTCGGCCTCGCCGCGCACGGCGAGGCCCTGTTCGAAGGCGGCGTAACCGCTGCCTTCGAACAGCCGCCTCACTGCCTCTTCGCGGCCTATCTGTGCAAAGGTCTCGGACATCAGAGCTTCCTGAGAAGATTGTTGAGATTCACTTTCTCGTCGAGCATGGCGCGCAGCCCGGCGACAGGAACCCTCTGCTGCTGCATGCTGTCGCGGTCGCGCACGGTGACGCAGCCATCGCTCAGAGAATCGTGGTCGACAGTGATGCAGAAGGGCGTTCCTATCGCATCCTGGCGGCGGTAGCGCTTGCCTATGCTGTCCTTCTCGTCATACTGGCAGTTGAAGTCGTATTTGAGCTCGTCCATGACCTTCTGCGCGAACTCCGGCAGGCCGTCCTTCTTGATCAGGGGAAGCACAGCCGCCTTTACGGGAGCGAGCGGGGCGGGAAGGCTCAGGACAGTCCTCTTCTCCCCGTTCTCGAGCGTCTCCTCCCTGTAGGAATGGCTGAGCACGGCGAGGAACATGCGGTCCACGCCGATCGAAGTCTCCACGCAGTAGGGAACATAGCTCTCCCCTGTCTCGGGATCGAAGTACTGGAGTTTCCTTCCTGAAAGGTTCTGGTGGTTGCCGAGGTCGAAGTCGGTACGCGAATGTATGCCCTCGAGCTCCTTGAACCCGAACGGGAAGCGGAACTCGATGTCGGTCGCGGCGTTGGCATAGTGGGCGAGCTTCTCGTGGTCGTGGAAGCGGTAGTTGTCCTCGCCCATTCCGAGCGCCACATGCCACTTCATGCGGTTCTCCTTCCACTTGCGGAACCATTCCATCTCGGTTCCGGGCCTTACGAAGAACTCCATTTCCATCTGCTCGAACTCCCTCATGCGGAAGATGAACTGGCGGGCGACGACCTCGTTGCGGAAAGCCTTTCCTATCTGGGCTATTCCGAAAGGTATCTTCATCCTGCCTGTCTTCTGCACGTTGATGTAGTCGACGAATATGCCCTGTGCCGTCTCGGGACGCAGGTACACTATGTTGGAGTCGTCGCTGACGGAGCCGAACCTTGTCGAGAACATCAGGTTGAACTGCCTCACATCGGTCCAGTTCTTGGTGCCGCTTATGGGGCATACGATGCCGCAGTCGAGGATAATCTGCCTGTATTCGGCAAGGTCGTTGGCCTGCTCGGCCGCCACATACCTCGAGTGTACCTCGTCGTAGCGGGCCTTCTCGCGCAGGATGTTGGGATTGGTCTCGCGGAACTTCTGCTCGTCGAACGCATCGCCGAACTTCCTGCGTCCCTTCTCCACCTCCTTGTCCATCTTCTCCTCTATCTTGGAGAGGTAGTCTTCGATGAGCACGTCGGCACGGTATCTCTTCTTGGAGTCCTTGTTGTCGATAAGGGGGTCGTTGAAGGCGGCCACATGTCCGGAGGCCACCCATGTCTTGGGATGCATGAATATGGCCGCGTCTATTCCGACTATGTTCTCGTTCAGACGGGTCATGGCGTTCCACCAGTATTGCTTGATGTTGTTCTTGAGCTCAACTCCGAGCTGGCCGTAGTCGTAGACGGCAGCGAGGCCGTCGTAAATCTCGCTGGAAGGGAATATGTATCCGTATTCCTTGCAATGGGCGACTAGCAGTTTGAACAATTCTTCTTGAGTCATTTCCGTTATGGTTTATCTGTTCTACAATCAGCAAATTTAATGTTTTTCGGGCAATATTTCCATCAGCGGGCGCATAATGAAATCACGCATGCGCATCATCGGATGCGGCACCACGAGGCCGGGCTCGTCTATCTTCTCGTCTCCGCAGAGCAGTATGTCTATATCTATAGGCCTGTCGTGATATATGCGCCGTCCCGATGCGTCGTATTCGATATTCTCCCTGCGTCCCAGCCTCCTCTCTATATCCTTGCATATACCGAGTATCTCCCTTGCATCCAAGGCAGAATCGAAGCATAGCACGCAGTTCAGGAAATCTCCGCCCTCGAAGCCCCACGACTCCGACTCCACGACGGAAGAGACCGCACTGCACTGTGTCCCGAAAGCATCCTCGAGCATGGCCTGCGCCTCGGAGAGATACTTCTGCCTGTCTCCCTGGTTTGAGCCGAGCGAAAGGTACACCTTGCGTACTCCCATAAGCGCCGTCAAAGTTCGGGATCCATGCCGAGGGCCACCCGGGCCTCGTCGGAGAGCATGCTCTGGTCCCAGACCGGCTCGAACACCAGCTCGATAGTACATTTTGTGATTCCGGGCGTCTGCTCGACGCTGTGCCTTATGTCGGCCATGACCTCGTCGGCCATGGGACAGTTGGGCGCGGTGAAAGTCATCTTTATATACACCTCGTGAGCCTTGTTGATGTTGAGCTCGTAAATAAGCCCGAGATCGTATATGTTCACCGGGATTTCAGGGTCGTACACCTGTTTGAGCGCAAGTACCACCGCTTCGTACAGCGGTGCCAACTCCTTCACGTCCTGCACCGACAGGACTTCGTCTCCTCCGTTCCGAGTCATCGTCTACAGTTTTTTTCAGCAATTCCGCGTATGGTGCCGATCATCGACACGAGTCCGTTCGCCCTCGTCGGGGAAAGGTTCTCCTTCAGTCCGAGCTTCTCCACGAACGAGAAATCGTCTCCGGAAATCTCTTCCGGGGTACGGCCCGAATATACGCTTACAAGCAGCGATATTATACCTTTCGTAATCAAGGCGTCGCTGTCGGCGGAGAATATCAGGCGTCCGTCCTTCATCCTCGCGTCCAGCCACACTCTGGACTGGCATCCCTTTATCAGCCTGTCGTCTGTCTTCAGACTGTCCGGAAACGGTTCAAGGGCGTTTCCGAGGTCTATGAGATAGGCATATTTGTCGAGCCAGTCGTCGAACATGGAAAATTCCTCTATCTTTTCATTCTGTATTTCCTGTAATGTCTTCATATCTGTTTCCATGTAAATCTAATCATGAGAGCATAGCTATGGCCTTGTCGAGAGAGCTGATGAAATACTCCGCCTCGGCCAGGGTGTTGTAGGGGGCGAAAGAGACCCTCAGCATACCGCTTACGCCGAACCTGTCCATAAGCGGTTCGGCACACATCTGCCCCGAACGCACCGCGATTCCCATTTTGTCGAGAATCAGGGCCAGGTCTTCGTGGTGGCAATGTTCCACGGAGAACGAAAACAGAGGAATCTTGTCAAATCCGTTTCCGGGCTTTCCGTAGAGCCTTATCCTGCTGTCCGAACCAAGCGCATCGAGCATATATGCGCAGATCTCATCCATATTTTCCTTAAGTTCCCCGTGAAACGTGCTTCCGGCCACATCAAGCGCAGGCGCAATGGTAGGGGTACCGGAAATATTCTGTGTCCCGGCCTCGAACTTCATGGGAATGTCGGCATAGGTAGAACCTGACCAGCGAACAGTCTTTATCATCTCTCCCCCGCCTATATACGGAGGCATGGCTTCCAGCAGCTCCCTTTTTGCATAAAGGACGCCTGTTCCGGGCGCCGCATAGGCCTTGTGCCCGGAAAAGACATAGAAATCGCTGTCAAGTCCGCGAACATCCACAGGAGCGTGGACTATACCCTGCGCTCCATCTATTAAAACAAGACAACCTTTTGAATGACAAATACTTACAATCTCTTTGACAGGATTTTCGAGCCCGAGCACATTGGATATCTGGGCCACGCAGCATATCTTGACCGAGGGGGTAAGCAGACCAGGAAGCGCATCCATGTCGAGATGTCCGTCGTCGTCCACCTTCCAGACCTTTATCTTCGCACCGGCCCGGCTGCATGCCATCTGCCAGGGCACGATGTCGGAATGGTGCTCGCTCTCCGCAATCAGGACTTCGTCTCCCTCCCTGAGGAAAGCTGCTCCGAAACTTGACGCAACAAGGTTGAGGGAAGCCGTGGCACCAGAAGTGAAAACTATTTCGGACTGACTCCCGGCGCCTATGAACGCCGCGACGGCAGCCCTCGCCTTCTCATATTCTTCGGTAGCGATGACGGCAGTATAATGGACTGCCCTGTGAAGGTTGGAAGTGTACTTCGACGCAGATTCGGTCCACTTGTCTATCACGCACTGCGGACGCAGCGAGGTCGCCGCGTTGTCGAGATACACGAGAGGCTTGCCGTAGACTGTCTGCGACAGCTGCGGAAAGAGTTCCCTGAACTGCTCTGCATTCATACTCCGAAAAATTTCACAATCCGCAAAATTACTAATAATTCAAGAATATTATTCAGACTAAATTCTTAATTTTGCCGCATGATAGACTACATTTCCGGCAGGCTCAAGACCCTCACTCCCACCTATGCAGTAATAGAGAATTCCGGCATAGGATACATGGTGGAGATATCCCTACAGACCTACGACTTCCTTTCGGGCAAGGAGGACTGCACAGTGTACATCCAGCGGCAGGTCAACCAGCGCGACGGCACCGAAGTCGACTACGGATTTTCTACACGCGAGGAGAGAGAACTTTTCAGAAGCATCACCGGAGTATCCGGAATGGGAGCGTCGTCGGCAAGGATGATCCTTTCGGCGCTGTCTCCTTCCGAACTCAAGGAAACGATTCTCGCGGAAGACACGGGAAGGCTCAAGGCAATAAAGGGCATCGGACTTAAAAGCGCGCAGCGCCTCGTCCTCGAACTCAGGGACAAGATGGGTAAGGCGGAAGAAGGCGAGACAGGAATACTGATCCGCAACAACAGGAACGAAATCGTAGAAGAAGCCACGGCCGCGCTCGTCAACCTCGGTTTCGCGAGACCCAATATAAACAAGGCAGTTCAGACTATCCTCAAGGCAACACCGGAAGCAAGCGTAGAAGTGATCATAAAGAATGCGCTGCGCATGCTCTGAGCTTACCTACCGAAGTAGACAAGAAGTACAGATATATCGGCAGGAGACACACCTGATATCCTCGAGGCCTGGGCAATGGTCCTCGGGGTATATTTTTTAAATTTCTGACGGCATTCTATCGTAAGCCCTGACACCTTGTCGAAATCGAAACCTTCTGGTATTTCAAGTTCCTCGAGGTGGCGGATTTTCTCAGCCATTTTTATCTCTCTGTCGATGTATCCGCTGTACTTTATGGAAATCTCCACGCTCTCGACTACATCTTCGTCTTGAATATTCGTTCCACGTGGAACGATTTTCAGCAATTCACCGAGTGATATCTCAGGACGAGAGGCAAGATACGATATTTTCTTTGACTCGGACAGCAGGGCGGAACTGTGCCTTTCGAGAAAAGGATTGGCCGTGTCCGCAGTGATATTTGTACTGTCGCAGTATTCCCTGAGCCTGTCTACCTCCTCGTACTTTCTCATCGTAAGGGAATATCTTTCTTCAGATGCAAGGCCTATGTCATGCGATAGTGCCGTCAACCTCTGGTCTGCATTGTCCTGGCGCAGCAGTATCCTGTACTCAGCCCGGGAAGTGAACATCCTGTAAGGTTCGTCGACACCCTTAGTCACCAGGTCGTCGATGAGAACTCCGATATATGCCTGGTCGCGGCGGAGAATGAAAGGATCCTTTCCGTGAATCTTAAGATGCGCGTTTATTCCTGCCATTATCCCCTGGGCCGCTGCCTCCTCATATCCGGTTGTCCCGTTCACCTGCCCAGCAAGGTAGAGGTTTTCTATGGATTTCAGTTCCAGCGTCGGCCTGAGCTGGGTGGGATCGAAATAGTCGTACTCCACGGCGTATGCCGGACGGTATATCTTTACATTCTCAAGTCCCTCGATAGCGTGCAGGGCGTCAATCTGCACGTCGAGAGGAAGCGAAGAAGAAAAACCCTGGAGATAATACTCGTTGGTATCCCAACCTTCGGGCTCGAGAAAGAGCTGATGGGCGTTGTTTTCCGGAAAAACCTTCAGTTTGTCTTCTATGCTCGGACAATATCTCGGGCCCCTGCCGTGAATGAGTCCGTTGAAAAGAGGCGACTCCGAAAACCCCGAACGCAATATCTCGTGCACCCTCTCGTTGGTATGGAGGATAAAGCAGGGCATCTGTCTTCCTGTTTCCTGTACTGAAGACTTGACATCGAGGAAAGAGAACCTCGACGGGTATTCGTCTCCGTACTGCCTGACAAACGACGAGCTGTCTACCGAAGAGATGTCGATTCTGGGCGGGGTACCTGTCTTCATCCTGTCGGACACGATGCCCATGGAATTCAGCTGCTCCGTCAGTCCGTACGAAGACAGCTCCCCTATCCTTCCGCCTTCCATGACATGCCTTCCGATGAAAAGCCGTCCCGTAAGGAAGGTTCCGGCGGTCAGGATAACCGCCTGAGACTTAAAAATTGCCCCTGTATTCGTACGCACGCCGCAGATTTTTGAATTCTCAAAGAGAAAAGACACGGCTAAATCTGCGTAAATATCTAATTTACAATTAGTTTCAAGAGTTTTACGCCATACTGCCGAAAACATGCCCTTATCGCACTGCGCACGAGGGCTCCACATCGCTGGTCCCTTGGACCTGTTGAGCATCCGGAACTGGATTGTAGAACGGTCGGTAACGAGTCCCGTGTAACCTCCAAGTGCATCTATCTCCCTTACAATCTGACCTTTGGCTATACCTCCCACGGCAGGATTGCACGACATCCTCGCAAATCCGAGCATGTCCATAGTGACGAGGAGCACGGAAGAACCCATGTTGGAGGCGGCCATAGCAGCCTCGCATCCGGCATGACCTCCTCCGACTACTATTATATCGTAAGTGTCCTGCATGGAAAGTCAGGCGAAATTCTTTTTCATATCGAGATAGTAGTTCTCCTTCCGGCGCATCTCGGCAGACTGCTCCTCGCTGTGGTCGTCATAACCTATCAGATGAAGTATGCCGTGGACCATAACCCTGTCAAGTTCCTCCTCGAAGGTGGCGCCGTAATGCGCGGCATTGTCCCGGACGGAATCGATACTTATGAAAAGGTCGCCGCTCACCACATCCTTCTCGCAGTAGTCGAAAGTGATGATATCGGTGAAGTAGTCGTGCTGGAGATACCTGAGATTCATATCAAGGATATAGTTGTCGGAACAGAAGATGATATTGACTGCTCCAAGCCTCCTGATTTCGCTTCCGCACACGGTTTTAAGCCATGCGCTGTTGAGCCTCTTGTTCTTCAGGACGAAGCGGATATCCTCGCAGAAATACCTTATCATATCAGAATTTTTGACAAATCTACAACTATTAAATTAAAAAATTGGAATTGAAATTAAATATTTATATCTTTGAAAGCCGATTGCGAAACAGTCGTCACGGACACGCGGAATATTAAAATAACCAAATATGGAAATCAAGAAATCACCAAAAGCCGATCTTAACAACAAAAAGATGCTTTTTGCCGAGATTGGTTTCGTAATTTCCCTCCTGATCGTCTACGGAGCCTTCGAGTTCAAGACCAGGGAGAAGCAGGAAGCCACTCTCGTAGCCGAGACTACTGAAATCATCGAGGAGGAGATCATCCCTATCACCCAGGAAGCCACTCCCCCGCCCCCCGAGGTACCTTCAATGCCTTCGTTCTCCGACATCCTCGACATCGTCGATGACGACATCGTAGTAGAGGACAACATACTCAACCTCGAGGACGACGCGGATCTCGGCGTAGAGATCATAGACTATGTAGACTACGGTGCATCCGTAGAGGAAGAGGTGATTGAGGAAGAGGCCATTCCCTTCGCGCTCGTAGAGACGAAGCCCATGTTCCAGGGCGGTGACGCCAACACCTTCTCCGCATGGGTGAACCAGCATCTCGAATATCCCGAGATTGCAAGGGAGAACGGAGTACAGGGACGAGTAATGCTCCAGTTCACGGTTAATCCCGACGGTTCCGTAAGCAATGTCATCGTTGTCCGCGGTGTGGATCCTTCGCTCGACCAGGAGGCCGTACGAGTTATCCAGAGCTCACCCAAGTGGACTCCCGGACGCCAGAGAGATCGTGCAGTAAAGGTTACCTACACCTTCCCCGTAGTGTTCCAGTTGAGATAATAATTGACAAGCACACGACTATAACAAGGCTGTCCCCTAAAGGATAGCCTTTTTTTAACTGATTATATGAACGATATCAGAGAAGAGAAAGCCGTATTCGTCGGCATAATACGCCAGGGCGACAGCGAGAGGAAGGTCAAGGAGTACCTCGACGAACTCGAGTTCCTTGCCGACACTGCCGGCGCCAAGGGCGACAGGAAGTTCGTACAGAAGCTCGACAAGCCCGAGAAAGCCACATACATAAGGAGCGGAAAACTTCAGGAAATAGCCCAGTACTGCGAAGAGAACGAGATAAAGTATGTCATCTTCGACGACGAGCTCAGCGGAATGCAGCAGAGAAACATCGAGAAGGTCATCAAGACCTCCTCGGTGATAGACCGCACGAGCCTCATACTCGAGATATTCTCACAGAGGGCGCAGACCGCGTACGCAAAGATGCAGGTGGAGCTCGCGAGATACAACTACATGCTCCCCCGGCTCGCCGGAATGTGGACCCACCTCGAAAGACAGAGAGGCGGTATAGGAATGCGCGGAGGAATGGGTGAAAGCCAGATAGAGATAGACAGGCGCATAGTAAGGGAAAGGATAGCCAAACTCAAGGAACAGCTTGCGAAGGTAGACAGGCAGATGGCTACCCAGAGAGGCAACCGCGGCCAACTCGTAAGGCTCTCGCTCGTCGGATACACCAATGTAGGCAAGTCCACTCTGATGAACCTCCTTGCGAAGTCGGACGTATTTGCCGAGAACAAGCTTTTCGCCACCCTCGACACCACAGTCAGAAAGGTCGTAATAGGCAATGTACCGTTCCTTCTGAGCGATACCGTAGGATTTATCAGAAAACTCCCTACGCAGCTTATAGAGGCCTTTAAAAGCACCCTTGACGAGGTGCGCGAAGCCGATATACTGATACATGTCGTAGACATATCGCATCCTGACTACGCGGAGCAGATACAGGTGGTGGAAAAGACGCTCGAAGACATATCAGCATCCGACAAGCCGGTATATCTTGTATTCAACAAGACAGACGCATATACCTACGAGAAATACGACGAGTTCTCGCTCGAACCGCGCTCGGAAAAGAACTTCACCCTAGACGAAGTCAAGAACTACTGGATAAACGAGAAGAAAGTGCCATGTATCTTCATCTCAGCCCTGAAGAAACAGGGAATAGACAAGCTGCGCGACGACCTGTACAAAATGGTCGCCGAAATACACGCGGGAAGATACCCGTTCAACAACTTCCTGTGGTAGGAGCAAGTCCCTGCACGGATATCGCAGCTACACATTTAACTATTCAAGTTGATTCAAGGCATATATGTTTCCGGGAGGCTTTTCAATAGGGTTTACGCCTCCCGGAAACATATATGCCTTGAGAAACAATATCATTAAACAAATAAGGGAGGACGGCAGACAACCATCCTCCCTTGCTGATATAGTCGTGACAAAATATCAGATTAGTCCGAGAACTTGGCCTTGAGGAACTCCCTGTTGAGTCTCGCGATATGTGAAACAGTGATACCTTTAGGGCACTCCATTTCGCAGGCACGGGTGTTGGTGCAGTTTCCGAATCCGAGTTCGTCCATTTTTGCAACCATAGCCTTGGCCCTTCTCGCAGCCTCGGGACGGCCCTGGGGAAGCAGTGCGAGAGAACTTACCCTGGCGGCAACGAACAGCATCGCAGAGCCGTTCTTACATGTGGCGACACAGGCTCCGCAGCCTACGCAGGCCGCAGCGTCCATGCTCTCCTCAGCCTTGTCGTGGGGTATGAGGATATTGTTGGCATCCTGGGCCGAACCGGTACGGACTGAGATGAATCCTCCTGCCTGGAGTATCTTGTCGAAAGCCTGGCGGTCTACGACGAGATCCTTTATGACGGGAAATCCCTTGCTCCTCCAGGGCTCGACGGTAATGGTAGCACCGTCCTTGAAATGCCTCATGAAGAGCTGGCAGGTGGTAACATGGTCGTCGGGACCGTGCGCACGACCGTCTATATAGAGCGAGCATGCTCCGCAGATACCCTCGCGGCAGTCATGGTCGAAAGACACTGGACCGCTGCTCTGGCATCCCCTTTCTACAGCCACGGGATCGGCTCCTTCGCGGATGAGTTGCTCGTTGAGGATGTCGAGCATCTCGAGGAACGAAGCGTCTTCCTCGATGCCTTTTATGTGATAGGTCTCAAAATGACCCTTGGCCTTGGCGTTCTTCTGACGCCATATCTTAAGATTGAATTCCATTCCGATTAGTCTTTGTAGTTTCTGGTGGCAACCTTGATAAACTCGTACTTGAGAGGTTCCTTATGGAGTTCGGGCTCTACATCCTCGCCCTTGTACTCCCATGCAGCGACATACATGAAGTGCTCGTCGTCGCGCTTGGCCTCTCCCTCTTCAGTCTGGCTTTCCACACGGAAGTGGCCTCCGCAGGACTCGGTCCTGTTGAGTGCGTCCCTTGCCATGAGTTCGCCTATCTCGAAGAAGTCCTCGAGACGGAGTGCCTTCTCAAGTTCCTGGTTGAACTCATACTGGGTTCCGGGAACATTCACGTTCTTGTAGAAATCCTTCTTGAGTTCCTTGATCTCCTTGATAGCCTTCTTCAGACCGGCCTCGTCGCGGGCCATTCCGACATACTCCCACATGATATGGCCGAGACTCTTATGGATTGAATCCACGGTCTTGGTACCCTTGATAGAGAGAAGCCTGTCGATACGCGCCTGTACTCCCCTCTCGGCCTCGGTGAACTCCTTGGTCGTGACATCGGTCTTGGGCTCAGCGAATTTCTTCGACAGGTAGTCTCCGATAGTCACTGGAAGTATGAAGTAACCGTCTGCAAGTCCCTGCATGAGGGCAGAGGCTCCGAGACGGTTTCCGCCGTGGTCGGAGAAGTTGGCCTCGCCTATCGCGAAGAGTCCGGGTATGGTGGTCTGGAGGTCATAGTCCACCCAGATACCTCCCATGGTATAGTGAATAGCAGGATATATCATCATAGGCTCCTCCCAGGGAGAAGAAGCGGTGATCTTCTCGTACATGTCGAAGAGGTTGCCGTAACGCTCTGCAACCCTCTGGTGTCCGAGGCGCTTGATAGCGTCGGAAAAGTCGAGGAACACTGCCTTTCCTGTCTCGTTCACACCGAATCCGGCATCGCACCTCTCCTTTGCCGCACGGGAAGCCACGTCACGGGGAACGAGGTTTCCGAACGCGGGATAGCGGCGCTCGAGATAGTAGTCCCTGTCCTCCTCGGGGATCTGCGAAGCCTTTATCTGGTGCTTGCGGAGCTTCTCCACATCCTCCTTCTTCTTGGGTACCCAGATACGTCCGTCGTTACGCAGAGACTCGCTCATGAGGGTAAGCTTGCACTGCTGGTCGCCGTGTACGGGAATACAGGTAGGATGAATCTGCGCGAAGCAGGGATTTGCGAAATATGCACCCTTCTTATAACACTGGAGAGCAGCTGAACCGTTGCTGTTCATGGCGTTGGTCGAGAGGAAATAGGTGTTTCCGTATCCTCCGGTAGCTATCACCACGGCATGTGCTCCGAACCTCTCGAGCTGTCCTGTCACGAGGTTGCGGGTGATGATACCCTTGGCCTGTCCGTTCACAATGACAAGATCAAGCATTTCGTGACGTGGATATGACTTTACGGTGCCGTTGGCTATCTCCTTGTTGAGGGAAGCATAGGCTCCGAGAAGCAGCTGCTGTCCGGTTTGTCCCCTGGCGTAGAAAGTACGGCTTACCTGCACGCCTCCGAAAGAACGGTTGGCGAGATATCCGCCGTATTCGCGTGCGAAAGGTATTCCCTGGGCGACACACTGGTCGATGATTGCCGCGCTCACTTCCGCGAGGCGGTACACGTTCGCCTCACGCGCACGGTAGTCACCTCCCTTGATTGTGTCATAGAACAGACGATAGACCGAGTCGTTGTCGTTCTGGTAGTTCTTAGCGGCGTTGATACCTCCCTGAGCGGCAATTGAATGCGCCCTTCTGGGAGAGTCACTGATGCAGAAAATTTTGACATTGTAGCCAAGTTCTCCCAGAGATGCAGCCGCTGAGGCTCCACCAAGGCCTGTACCTACTACAATGATTTCAAGTTTTCTCTTGTTGTTGGGACTCACGAGATGGATTTCAGACTTGCGCTTGGTCCATTTGAGCTCAAGGGGTCCCTCGGGAATTTTAGAAATTAACTTGTCTGACATTGCGTTGTATGTATGGTTATATATTCATTTAAAATAATGTGCTGCACTCGTCTCCGGCATCCGCACCTGCGGAGTAGTCGTATCCGAGATGCCTGTAAGACAGCTCGGTGGCCTTCCTTCCGCGCGGCGTCCTGATTATGAATCCTTCCTTCACGAGGAAAGGCTCGTATACTTCCTCATAGGTGCCCTGGTCCTCGCCTATCGCGGTCGCCAGGGTCCCGGCCCCTACAGGTCCGCCGTTGAAGGTGGCTATTATGGCCCTGAGTATCTTGTTGTCTATGGAGTCGAGCCCCATAGTGTCTATCTTGAGCTTGTCGAGGGCATACTTTGCAATCGCGAGGTCTATCCTTCCGTCGCCCATTACCTGCGCGAAGTCCCTCACCCTCCTGAGCAGGGCGTTGGCTATTCGCGGAGTCCCCCTGCTCCTGACTGCTATCTCCTTTGCGGCCTGAGGCTCTATTTCCACCTTGAGTATGGTGGCGGAGCGGCTGATTATGCGCACGAGGTCGGCGGTATCGTAGTACTCCAGCTCGCACTTTATGCCGAATCTCGCGCGGAGCGGGGCCGTCAGCAGTCCTGAACGGGTCGTCGCACCCACAAGCGTAAAGGGATTGAGGCTTATCCTCACGGACCTCGCCCCCGGTCCCTTGTCTATCATAATGTCTATCACATAGTCCTCCATAGCCGAATAGAGGTATTCCTCCACCTCGGGGGACATCCTGTGTATCTCGTCGATGAAGAGCACGTCGCCCGTTTCGAGCGAAGTGAGAAGCCCCGCAAGGTCGCCGGGACGGTCGAGCACCGGTCCGGACGTTATCTTGATGTTGCTTCCCATCTCGTTGGCTATTATATGGGCCAGCGTAGTCTTTCCAAGGCCCGGAGGCCCGTTGAAAAGAGTATGGTCCAAAGCCTCCCCCCTCATCTTGGCAGCCTGTATGTACACGCGGAGATTTGAAACGATTTCTCCCTGCCCGGTGAAATCTTCCAATTCACGGGGTCTGATAATTCCTTCCAAATCCTTATCTTTGCCCTCGTTTGGGTTGTGAGGATCAAAATCCTGCATGCATTCAGACAATTAGATTACAAATATAGTTCTTTTTTATTTAAAAACTGATACTTATTATTTAGCTGTTAAATTGTTTAT
>OHQT01000322.1_pt1 | contig 27587 bp, 19 predicted proteins | sample 1578221 | NCBI WGS metagenome assembly OHQT01 (sample SAMEA3879547, study PRJEB24766) | human gut metagenome | biome: human-associated habitat; feature: feces | place: USA | collected 1985/1987
GGCATAATTTTTATGCCAATAATGTGTGCTGTAAAACATAAAAGCTCTATATTTGCACTGTGTTTTTCATGGTATTAGATTTAAGGTTAACAATGGAAATTGGTTGTCGTGAGACAACCTTTTCTTTTTTTATACATTCCCATTGTCAGTCTTGTCTTTTACAGAGAATGCCATAAATTAATCTTTTCGTCAGTTCTGGTCAGGAAATTGGGGAATTAATTCTAATTTTGCAGGATTTTTGACTTAAAAACAGAATTCATGTTTGGTAGGATAAAAAATATACCGAAGAAGATATGCAAGAAAGACGGTTTCTTTACCTTTATGCGTGCTCAGTTTACCTCGCAGATATCTAGTGCAACCGACTTTCTGGTAACTATTGTTTTGGCTAAAGCTTTTGACGTTTATTATGTGGTTGCAACAAGTTTGGGTGCTGTTGCCGGAGGAATAGTGAATTGTACGGTGAATTATTACTGGACATTCAAAAGCAAAGAGTGTAAAAAGAAATATGTCCTTATCAAATATACATTAGTATGGATAGGCAGTATCTGTCTGAATACATGGGGTGTTTACTGGATGACGGAGTCTATTCAACGTGTTCCTTGGGTACAGGAAACACTGGCTCAGTTCTTCGATAATATATTTATTGTATGTAAGGCTGTAGTTTCCTTATTGGTGGGTTGGTTTTGGAATTATAATATGCATCGGGTATTTGTATATCGCGATTGTAAATTCCGAATGCCTTTCCAAAAGAAGAAAGACCTGGTGGTGAATACAGAAGTGGAAGAACTGTAAACTTATTCAATATGAAACGGATCGTTATTGTTGGAGCTACATCGGGAATCGGAAGGGAGGTTGCTTGCCTTTTCGCCCAACAAGGTTGGATAGTCGGTGCGGCAGGACGCCGGGAAAAAGAACTGAAAGAACTCCAGCTTTTATATCCCCAACAGATCCATACGGAAGTAATCGATATCACTACGGAAGAAGCAACAACTAGTTTGTCCCGCTTAATTGAATCCTGCGGAGGAATGGATGTGTATTTCCATGCATCAGGTATAGGAAAACAGAACTATTCGTTGAATTCAGCTATTGAACTGGCTACTATCAAGACGAATGGTGAAGGTTTTGTGCGTATGATAACTGCGGCATGGGATTATTTCCGTCAAAAAGGGCAAGGACATATTGCTGTTATTAGTTCGATTGCCGGAACCAAAGGACTGGGAGCAGCTCCTGCTTATTCTGCAACTAAGCGATTTCAGAATTGTTATTTGGAAGCGCTGGCACAATTGGCCCGTTTGAATCATTTATCAATTAGTTTAACAGATATTCGTCCGGGATTTGTTGCTACGGATTTATTGGCTGACGGGAAGAAATATCCGTTATTGATGCAAAAGGAAAAGGTTGCAAGATTGATTGTTCAAGCCATTTTAGAGCGTAAGAAACGAGTTATCCTGGATTGGAAATATGTGATTCTGGTCTTTTTCTGGCGATTGATACCTTCTTCTATTTGGGAACAGCTTCCTATTCGCAATTAATACTTGACTGCTCTTTGGAATGGAAGGTTATCTTTTTATTCATGAGGAAATTGACAAAACCATAAATGAATAGCCCGATGAATTGAGATACGTATTCATTCCAATCTAACAATTCAACCATCCATAATAGAAAAATGAATTGGGAACCGTAAGCACAGATAAAAGCCAGCAGAAAGAAGAGTGCTTGTGGAAGGTAATGTCCTTTCCCGGACTGAAAAATCCAGAATTTGCTCCAGAAGAAATTATTAAGTAAAGCTGCTATATAACCGGCTATGTTTGAGGCTATATAATTAAAGTGCAGCACATCCATCATTAGCCAAACGACTAAAGCCGTGATGAATGCGTTCAATGTACCAATGATAATGAACCGGAGTATTTGCTGGGAATTCTTCATCCATTCATAAATTTCGGTGCAAATATAATCAAAAGATTAGCCTAACCCGAAAAATATCTATACATTTGTCGTTGTATTGGTGAAACAAAAGCTATTTCGGCTTTTGATTTGAAAAGGGAATCCGGTTGAAATCCGGAACAGTGCCCGCTACTGTGACATCTAAAGGTGAAAAGATAAGCACTTTGAAGCCACTATTTCTGTAACAGAGGAATGGGAAGGCTATCTTTTTTGATGGAGTCAGGAAACCTGCCATACAAATCAGGAAAAGCAAATGTATCTCGGGATCAGGATCATTTTCAGAAAGGAAAAATAATAGTTTTATGGTAGCAAACAAGGGTAAGATCATTGTCGTTGGTATTGGACCTGGTGGTTTGGACGACATCACGCCGGCTGTATTGACAGCCATTCGTGAGTCTGATGTAGTTATTGGATATAAGTATTATTTTCAGTTTATTCAACCGTTACTCCGGCAGAATGCCCTTTGCTTGGATTCCGGCATGAAGAAAGAGCAGGAACGGGCGCAGGAGGCTTTTCGATATGCCTTGGATGGACATGTCGTATGCGTGATCAGTTCGGGTGATGCAGGAATATATGGCATGACTCCTTTGATTTATGAAATGCGTGAACAGTTGAATGCGACTGTTGAGGTCATTTCTTTGCCTGGTATCAGCGCTTTTCAGAAGGCTGCTTCTTTATTGGGGGCACCGATTGGACATGATTTTTGTGTGATATCATTGTCTGATTTGATGACACCATGGGATTTGATTGAAAGAAGAATTCGGGCTGCGGCAATGGCTGATTTCGTAACAGCCGTTTATAATCCGAAAAGTCATGGCCGGTATTGGCAACTGTATCGGTTGAAAGAGATATTTCTGCAGGAACGTTGTGGACAGACACCTGTCGGCTATGTTCGTCAGGCAGGACGACCGGAACAGGAAATGCATACTTGCACATTGGAAGAACTGGATCCGGAGCAGATTGATATGTTTACAGTGCTGCTGATTGGTAATTCCCAAAGTTTCTTTGGTCAGGATGTGCATTCTAACCAGGTGATGATTACGCCTCGTGGTTATTACGGCGAAGAGAAAAACAAGTCGGGTGAATGTGGAATCGGTCAAGACATCATGATCCGGAGTTTCCAGACAATCGAGAAAGAGCTGAAGCATCCGGATATACCATTGGGAAAGAAATGGGCTTTATTGCATGCTATTCATACGACGGCCGACTTTGATATGGAGGATATTCTTTGTACGGATCCGAATGCCGTGGAGTGCTTATTCCAGAAATTGAAGGAAGGAGCAATTACAACCATTGTTACGGATGTAACCATGGCAGCTTCGGGAATTCGGAAAGGTGCGCTTCAACGTTTAGGAGTTGAGGTAAAATGTTATTTGAGTGATCCTCGGACAGCCGAAATGGCCAAGGAAAAAGGTATTACCCGTACGCAGGCCGGTATTCGTTTGGCTGTGGAAGAAACTCCGAATGCATTGTTCGTTTTTGGAAACGCACCGACTGCTTTGATGGAATTATGTGATTTGATCCGGAAAGGAAAGGCTGAACCGGCTGGAGTCATTGCAGCTCCCGTTGGGTTTGTCCATGTGAAGGAGTCAAAACACATGGTGAAACCGTTTACTTCCATTCCGAAAATTATAGTGGAAGGACGAAAAGGAGGAAGTAATTTAGCGGCTACTTTGGTCAATGCCATTCTTTGTTTTGATGATGCAGAACAATTAAAACCAGGAAGAGACGTATGAGCCGTTTTTATGTGATAGGAATGAACGATTGTCCGAATCCGGACTTTTCGCCTGAAGTCTTGCATATCATCAAGTCTCATCGGGTTTTCTCGGGTGGTGTACGACATCATGAGATTGTCCGTTCATTGCTTCCCCAACAGGCTGTCTGGATTGATATAAAGAGCCCTATGGATGAGGTGTTCCAGCAGTATGAGAACGTCAATGAAAGTATTGTTGTTTTTGCTTCTGGTGATCCTCTGTTCTTTGGCTTTGCCAATACGATCAAGAGACGACTGCCTCATGCCGGGATTTTTCTTTATCCGGCATTCAATTCATTGCAGATGCTGGCACATCAGTTATTGATTCCGTATCATGATATGCGTATTGTTTCATTGACCGGGCGTCCGTGGCATGAATTGGATCGTGCACTGATAGAACGTTCGTCAAAGATTGGAGTTTTAACAGATCATGTTCATACGCCGGCACAAATAGCCAGACGCATGCTTGAATATGGTTATTCAATGTATGTGATGTATGTAGGGACTAACTTGGGAAATCCGGATAAGCAGAGTATCCGTAAGTTCTCGCTTCAACAGGCTGCTACGGAATCTTATCAGACGCCCAATTGTGTGATCTTGGAACAAGAGGGACAGCTTTTACCCCGTCCGTTTGGAATACCAGATGCGTCTTTCGATCATCTGTATGGACGTACCCGGATGATTACCAAGATGCCGGTCCGGTTACTTTCTTTAAGTTTGTTGGATTTACAAGATAAGACGAATTTATGGGATATCGGTTTTTGTACAGGTTCGGTTTCCATAGAAGCAAAGTTGCAATTTCCTCATTTACATATTACGGCTTTTGAAGTGCGAACGGAAGGAGCTGAGTTGATGGATGTAAATTCTCACCGTTTCGGAACACCTGGGATTGAAGCGATAATAACAGATTTCATGACGTATGATGTTTCTTCTTTAGATTCTCCGGATGCGGTCTTTATTGGTGGTCATGGAGGAAAATTACCAGAAATACTCCGGAAGGTTTCATCGTGTTTGGCGGAACGCGGAACAATCGTATTTAATTCTGTATCGGAGGAGAGTCTGTTGCTGTTTAAGAATACGTTGCCGGCTATCGGATTTGAATGTAAAAAGGAAATCCGAATGGCGGTGGATGATTTCAATCCGATAACGATATGTAAAGCTGAACGAAGTAAAAAATAAGACAAGATGATAAATAAAATAACAATTATAGCTGTTTCAGAGAAAGGAAAGGAATTAGCAGAGCGGATATCACGGCACTATGACGAAGTGACAATCTCCCGTTTAGCTGAGGTGGAAAAAGCGTTTTCTTGCTCGGATGCTTTGATTTTTATCGGAGCCTTAGGTATTTGTGTCAGAAGTATAGCACCATATATTCAGGATAAGCATACGGATCCGGCTGTCGTTTGTATAGATACCACTGGAAAGCAGGTGATTTCTGTTTTGTCGGGACACGTTGGTGGTGCAAACGAACTAACGGTTTCGCTAGCTCGCTTGCTGTCGGCTGAACCTGTTATTACAACACAGAGTGACAATGTTGGTTTATGGGCATTGGATACGTTGCCTGAGAAGTATGGTTGGGCATTGGAGGTATTGCCGAAAGGAAATACAACACCGGTTTCGGACGAACAGAAAAACACTTGGTTGAATCAGGCTATTGCTCTTTTCGTAGACCGGAAGCCAACAGCGCTTTTATTGGAATGTCCGGTAGAAGGTGGTGAATATCTGATAGAAACCATACCTTCTCATGTGGATTTGTATCAGGATGTTGCGTCGATACCTGTAGATAAATATAGCTTGGTTATTGCTGTAACTCCATGGATTCATGCGTATCCGGCGTTGTGTATCCAATATATTCCGAAAGTATTGCATGTCGGTATGGGCTGTAAACGGGATTTGCTGGTGGATGTACAGTTATTAAAAGAAAAGATTCTGACATCTTTGCGAGAACAGCATCTTTCTGAAAAGGCAATATGTTCGTTGGATTCGGTTGACATAAAAGCAGACGAGAAAGCTTTACTATTGTTGGCTGAAGCTTTACACGTTCCTTTTTATACATATCCGGCGACCGAACTGAAGGGAATTGAAGTCCCGACACCATCGGCTGTTGTAGAGTCGAATATTGGTATTCCCAGTGTAAGTGAAGCTGCTGCTATCAAGGCTTCGGGAGACGGTTTATTGGTCTTGCCTAAACAGATTTATCATGAAGGGGATGTGCAGTTTACTTGGGCGGTAGCTTTGGACAGTGGAAAACCGAGACAAAAAGGGCATATTGAAATCGTGGGTGCCGGACCTGGTGATCCGGAGTTGGTTTCTGTTCGGGGAAAACATTTCCTCCAGCGGGCTGATCTGATTCTTTATGCCGGAAGCTTGGTGCCCAAAGAGCTGACTTATTATGCAAAACCTGGTGCGATAGTCCGTAGTTCTGCCGACATGAATTTGGATGAACAGTTTGCGTTGATGAAATCCTTTTATGATAAAGGAAAACTGGTTGTCCGTTTGCATACGGGTGATCCTTGTCTGTATGGAGCCATTCAGGAACAGATGAATTATTTCGACCAGTATGGCATGGAATATCATATTACTCCGGGTATTTCCGCTTTCCAGGCTGCTGCAGCTGAATTGAAATCTGAATTTACGGTTCCGGAAAAAGTCCAGACAATTATTTTGACTCGCGGTGAAGGACGTACACCTGTTCCGGAAAAAGAACAGTTGTATAAACTGGCAGCCAGTCAAAGTACCATGTGTATTTATCTGAGTGCTTCTATTGCGGATAAGGTGGAGCAAGAGTTATTACAGCATTATGCTCCAGATACGCCGGTCGCTGTCTGCTATAAATTGACTTGGAAGGAACAGCGTATTTTCCGGGGTGAACTAAAAGATTTGGCTCTGATCGTACGGGAAAACCATTTGACATTAACTACGCTGCTGGTAGTAGGAGAGGCAATCGGACATCGGGAAGGTTTGTCTCGTTTGTATGCGGATGAGTTTAAGCATTTGTTCAGGAAATAAAGACATGATACTGGTTTTTGGCGGAACAACGGAAGGACGATTGGTGGCCCGGGTATTGGAAGAGGCCGGAAAGCCATTCTTATATTCCACGAAAGGAGAGGGACAGGAAATGGAGTTGGTCCATGGCAAACGTCTTTGCGGAGCCATGAATGAAGAGGCTATGGCGGACTGTTGTTCAGTGGCTTCGGTTCGTTTGATTGTAGATGCCGCTCATCCGTTTGCCGTCCAATTACACCAAACGATTGCTGCTGTTGCCGCCCGACTGAGTTTGCCGGTTATTCGTTATGAGCGGAAATATCCTCCGAGGAATCCTGATTTTGTATGGTGTGATGACTATGCAGATGCCATGCAGAAAATGGAATTGGCCGGTGTTTCCCGACTGTTGGCGTGGACGGGCGTGAATACGATTCATCCTCTTCGTCCTTTTTGGTCTGCGCATGAGTCTTTCTTCCGGATATTAAATCGGGATGATTCCCGGCGAATAGCTTCAGATCAAGGTTTTCCTTCAGATCATTTGCTTTTTTATCAGGAACAATCGGATGAGAGTATGATCAGGCAGGTTTTGCCAGATGCTATTCTGACAAAAGAGAGTGGTAGTTCTGGTTTCTTTGAAGAGAAAACAGCTGCGGCTCTCCAAAAGCATATTCCGGTGTATGTGATCAAACGTCCTGTGCTTCCGGACTCATTTTTGTGTGTCTATGGCGAATTTGGTCTGCGGCGGGAAATTTATCGTTTATTGCCTGACTTTTTTGATTTGCATTGTGGATTGACGACTGGGGCTTGTGCGACGGCTGCTGCGAAAGCGGCATTGTATAAGATTTTGTATGGAGAGGAAATTCCTTCTATGGAAATCCAGTTGCCTTCAGGAGAACCGGTTGTTTTGCCTGTTACTTCAGTGGAAGCAGATGAAACAGGAGTGGCTTGTTCGGTGATTAAAGAGGCTGGTGATGATCCGGATGTGACAAATGGATGCCGGATCAAAGTACATGTTTCGGTGGTGGATGGAGAAACGGAAGAAGAACCTCTGATTCGTTTTCAAGCAGGTCCGGGTGTGGGAACGGTTACTTTACCCGGGTTGGGACTGGAAGTTGGCGGACCAGCGATCAACCAGACTCCCCGACGGATGATGGAAACGGAACTACATCGTTTGGTTGTTGCTTCCGGAAGAAAGATTTCTTCTATATGGGTCACAGTGTCTGTGGAGCATGGAGAGGAATTAACCAAACGTACTTTCAATCCCAAATTGGGTATTGTTGGTGGTATTTCCATTATTGGTACATCAGGTATTGTACGTCCGTTCTCATCGGAAGCATTTGTGGCTTCTATCCGGAAGGAGGTCCAGGTAGCTAAAGCAGTTGGATGTTCACAGCTGGTGATTAATTCGGGAGCGAAGAGCGAGCGATATCTGAAGACTTATTTGGCTGATCGGTCTATTCCGCAGCAAGGATTTGTACATTATGGTAATTTTATTGGAGCAACTCTTCAGATTGCTGTTGAGACTGGGTTTCAGCATATCATTATGGGACTAATGTTGGGAAAAGCTGTGAAGCTGGCAGAAGGAGCATTGGATACGCATAGTAAGAAAGTCATCATGAATCGGGATTATTTGTTGCAGGTAGCCGGGAAGACATCTTGTTCAGCGGATATCTTATCGGCAATTCCGTCATTGACTTTGGCGCGTGAGTTGTGGCAGTTAATTTCTCCAGAGATCTATCCTGAATTTTATCAGATGATCTTGCAGGATTGCTATCGTTCGTGTGCTCCACTTTTGCAGTCAGCACATTTGGAACTGCTTCTTATTTCGGAAGAAGGAAATGTGATTTCATTGGGATAAACGTCTTGGGTTTGTATAGTTGAATTTATCTTTTTATTTTTGTGCCATAATTTAGTTAGTAATCAGGATGGCGTTAAAGCGATTTGGGGTTTCTTTGGAAGACGATTTGTTGGAGTCGTTAGACCAATATGTACTGGAGAATGGTTTTTCGAATCGTTCACAGGCTATCCGTTTCCTAATTGAGAAGAATCTGGCGGAGAAGAAGTGGCTTTGTAATCATATCGTGGCAGGTACGATTATAATCATGTATGACCAGGGGAAAAAGGAGATTGCTTCGAAAATCAATCTGATTGAGCAGGATTATCAGGATGTGATTCTTTCTTCTTCGCAGTATTTTATAAACAAGAATTTCTGTTTGCATATTGCTACGGTGATGGGTGAGGCGCATCGTTTGACGGATTTGTCGGATCGTCTGACTACGATTAAAGGTATCAAGCATGGTAAACTGGTGATGAGCCGGGCCGATTGAGCCTTATTTTTTTAGTAATATGGTAACACGTTTTCTTGAAAAGGTAACACAGTGTATATATTTATTAAGAGATAGATGAAAAGAAATGTATTGATTGTAGCAGGCTTGGTTGCTTCGGGTGTTGTTATGGCAGAAACACCGCTGGAAGTAGACAGTTTGATCCATCTGAATAGTTTGGTTGTTTCTGCTAATAAGATTGAGGTAAATCGGAATAGTGTTCCGCTGACCATTTCGGTGATAGGGCGTAGTCAGATTGAAAACAGCAGTGAATCGGCTCTTTTACCGGTACTTTCCGAGCAGGTGCCAGGTTTGTTTGTAACGGAAAAAGGCATTACCGGATTTGGTGTTTCTACCAATGCTGCCGGTACCATCAATATTCGTGGGGTAGGAAGTGGAAACAAAGTCTTGGTATTATTTGATGGCCAACCACAGTGGGCCGGACTTTTCGGACATGCCTTGCCGGATACTTATGTGGCTTCGGATGTAGAAAAGGTTGAAGTTATTCGTGGACCGGGTTCGCTGTTGTATGGCTCAAATGCCATGGGTGGTGTGATCAATATCATTACGCGTCGGCATCATCAGCAGGGACGTCGTACACAGGCTCGGGTGATGTACGGGTCATATAATACACAGAAATATATGGTGAATAATGGATATAATGTGGGCAATTTCAGTTCTTTTGTCTCGATAAATCATGATCGGACGGACGGACATCGCCCTAATTCAGATTTCCAAATCACCAATGGCTTTGCGAATTTAGGATATCGTTTTAATGATGTTTACCAATTGCGAGGAGATGTAAGTCTGGCAAAGTATAAGTTCCAGAATCCGGGAGAAACATTCAATCCGATTTTTGACAATAAGATGGATGTCTGGCGCGGTACGTCGTCATTGGCTCTCGAAAACCAGTATGAGAAAATGAGTGGGGCAATCCGTCTTTTCTATAACTGGGGGAATCATGAGATTAACGATGGATATTATACGGGCGAAGATCCCCAGAATTATCTTTTCCGATCGACCGACCGGAATTTGGGCGTTCTTTTTTACGAATCTTTCCGGCTCTTTGAAGGGAATAACTTCACGGTTGGTATCGATTATAAAAACTGGGGTGGTCATGCTTGGAATCAGATGAATGATGGTTCTGCAGATCAGGAGATCATTGATAAATCTGTCAACGAAGTGGCTGGTTATGTCATTATGCAACAGGATTTTTTCAATAAACTGGGGGTAAATGCGGGTGTCCGTTACGAACACAACAGTTCGTTTGGCGGTGCTTGGGTGCCACAGGCAGGTTTGACATATCGGCCGTTTGAAGGGAATGTCTGGAAAGCTTCTCTTTCCAAAGGTTTCCGTAGCCCGAATATTCGTGAATTGTATATGTTTAAGCCGAAGAATCCGGATCTGAAACCGGAAAATATGATGAATTATGAAATCTCGGTAGGACAGTCTTTCCTTGACGGACGTTTGTCGGCCGAGGTGACAGCCTTTTACATCGATGGAAAAGATATGATCCGTACGGCTATGATTGATGGCAATCCGCTGAATGTCAATACAGGGGAATTTACCAATAAGGGAGTAGAGGCCGAAGTGAAATACCAGATTCTGCAGAATCTTTCGTTTACGACCAATTATAGTTTTTTGGATCAGAGTGACCCGATTGCAGGAGCTCCTAAACATAAATTCTATGCAGGAGCGACTTATCTTCCAGGGCGTTTCTCGTTCCATCTGGCTGTTCAATCAATTTTTGATCTCTATACAGACGAGGCTTGCACGAAGCAGGAAGATTATACCGTCTTGAATGCCCGTGCTGCTTATCATTTCGGGAAGAATCCGGATAAAGGATTGAATATCTTCGTGAAGGGAGAGAATCTGACGGCTACGCGTTATTCCATCAACGATGGTTTCCCGATGCCTAAAGCTACTTTTATGGGTGGTATTGAGGTAACATTCTGATTTATGGTTTGTTGTGCTGCTACTTTTGTAGTTGGGTAAATTCCTAAAAGTTCAAAAGGTTCAAAAAGTTCACTGTGTCCCCACGGCTGAAACTTTCGGCGTGGTTGTTTAAGAAAGCGTGGTACAAAACAGAAGACAAAGAGAGAAGAGTTTTGTCGGATAGTTTATTGGTAAGAAGATTGTTCGTATTACGGAAGCAGGTCTCTGCCGAGAAATGCGAGGATTGTAGTTGTAACAAAAAAAGCTGTGTTGGATGGCTTGTTTCGTATAGATCCGCTGAGGAAATCTCGATGAGCTGTCGGGCTTTGCAAAGCTTCTTATAACTGTACTTATTGTACAAAACACATCTTCCGTTGTCAAGTAGGCAAGTGTTTGCCAGGTCTTTATTCATTGCACCGCAGATTCAGATAATTTCAGGGAGGGCACTGTGAACTTTTTGAACTTTTTGAACCTTTTGAACTTTTGGGAATTTTTGCCATTGAAAATTCTTCATTTCATAGGCAGAAAAAGTGAAAAAGACGCCGGCTTTTTATGAAAAGCTGGCATTGTTTTTCACTTTTTTTGTATCTTCGCATAAGCAAAGTCACTGGTAGTGTTTTGGCTCCGAAATAGTAACTAAACATAAATATATAATTATCCATGAAGAAGTTGTTACACTACTGTAAATTGTGGGGCTTTTCCCTAGTGACTCCATGTTGTATTTTGTTTTCTTGTCAATCGGAGCCAACCTGCTCACCTGATGATCTTGAGTTCCAAAAGCAGTTCGACCGTAATTATCATTATGTAGTCAATAATATGCTGAAGACTCATGAGAAGATGGATACGCTATTGATGTTCTGCGATGAATTGATGTCCACATCACCTTCCCGGCTTGAACCTCGTCAGCTTAGGTTATGGAATTATTCTTATGCTTTATCGTCATCGGTATATTTTAATAATAATGATTTGAAAAAAGGATTAGTTTGTCTTCAGCGAGGATTGTTTTTGTCAGATTCGCTAAACGATCCACTTTGTAAAAATCGGATATCCAGTACCTTGGCATTGGTGTATTCAAACTGGAAGATGAACGACGAGGCTAATGAACTTTTCAATCAGGTAATAGCCAATTCTGATAAAAGCGATACCTTGTCGATGGCAAATGCCTATTTAGCAAAAGCTATGCACATGGTTTATACCATGAAATATGATTCGGCAGTCTATTATATGTCGCTGATTGACAAGTTGAACATCCAGGAAGAGGATATGCTTCCGGGTTCTTATAAATCAGTTGATTATACCACTCGTTTTTATAAAGGCTGGAGTTTGAGCGAGATACCTGATTCGTTGAACCGTTCGATTGAGTTACTTCAAAGTCTGTATGACGATTATCATGCCCATAAGGAAGAAACGGTTTCTTTTGAATCGGTTTGTTTCCGGTTAGGAAAGGCTTATGAGCGGGCAGGAGATCCGAAAAAAGCGGATTTTTATTATCATGAGGCTAAAGATTTGATTCTTACCAGGCCCGTTTCTTTCCAGTTGTTTGAAACTTCAGAACCGCTGATGAGCACGTATATACAAGAGAATGACACGAAGAACGCCATGCAACTTCTGCCAGTTTGGAAAACGATATCAGAACAATATTACGACAATCAGCTGAATGGAATGCTGGCCTATTATTCTGTAAAGCAGGATGTGGCCGGTATGGAAAAACAGATACTGGAAGCAGAAGGTAAGTTGACTCAGCGTCGGTTGGAGATTGTAATCCTTGTGATGGTTGTCATTGTGCTGATGCTAATCATTGTGTGGGGGATTTTTTACTGGAGAAACAAGAAACGTCGGCTTCAAACGTTATTCCAAGTATTGATGAGACGGTATATTGAGTGGCGCGAGATGGGAATTTATTTAGTATCCAAACAGGAAGAATCTTTGCCTTTATTGGCTGTTGGGCAAGACCTCGAAGCGACAACTGATGAAACTCTTCAGGAATCGTCTGATTCAGAAGGTACGAGTGATGATGATTTTTATCGTAACTTGTATTATCGTGTATTATTGGTGATGGAAAAAGACCGCCCTTTCCTGAATCCGGAACTGACTATCTCGCTTCTAGCTAAAGCCGCTATTACCAATCGTACACATCTTTCAACGGCTATCAACCGTATGACGGGTACAAACTTCAGTACATGGTTGGCTGAATACCGGGTGAATTATGTGATTCATCTGATGACTACCAGCGGATCAGATAATTGGGATATGCTTTACGAAAAGGCAGGTTTTGGATCCCGGACTTCCTTCTATCGGCAGTTCAAGCAAATCACCGGACTTACACCGAAACAGTTCTTAAAGCAACGGAAGTTTTAACAAGATTGTAGTCTTGATTTAATGTATCATCAAGCGAGTTCAGTACTTTAAAAGTATTGAGCCCGCTTTTTTATTTTGTATCAATTCGTTCATTTAGTACCATATTATTCATAGCCTGTTACTTCTTGTACCAGATTCTATATATGAAATACCAAAAGGTTCATCGTTGTTCCGGCGATGTACCAAGTATCAGTTTTGTCTTTAGCTTTGTCTTATTGAAAAAATGACGATGGCGGATCAGGTTTCTCTTTTGTGGAATTGGAAAGTGTAATTTTAGATGTGATGATCCGTTGTAATTGCTAGCTTAGATTGTATTGATTGTATAAAAAAGATATTTTTATGGTGACATCTGTTGTGTATAGAAGACACCTTACCCGTATATTATTATTAGGTACAATGGTTGTCTTTATGGTTCGTTTGTCGGCTCAGGAAATAGCCGTGAAGACGAATGGGCTGTATTGGCTGACAACAACCTTGAACGCAGGAGTTGAATTTGCTACCAGTAATAAGGTGACCATTGAGCTAAACGCCGCCTATAATCCTTGGACATTCAAAGACGACAAAAAGATGCGGTTCTGGTTGGCACAACCGGAATTGAAATATTGGTTGTGTGAAAAATTTGAAGGTCATTTTGTGGGGTTACATCTACACGGAGCTCAGTTCTTCGGAGGTTTTAAGGATAAACGTTACGACGGCTATCTGGCCGGCGGAGGAATTTCTTATGGTTATAACTGGATTCTTTCACCGCATTGGAATCTGGAAGCTGCGATTGGTTTGGGATATGCCCGTCTGTGGTTCAAAGAGAGCGACAGAATTTACTGTGAGAAGTGTTACGAGAGTAAAACCAAAAATTATGTAGGACCTACGCAGGCTGCCATTTCTCTAGTTTATATGTTTTAGTTTCTAACCATTAGACGGACTCGATATGAAGAAATATAAGCATACATTATATAGTATAGATTCGATCCAAGCAGGAAGCCTCTGGTCGTTGTTTGTTGCTTTGTTCGTATTGGCTTCGGTACTTTCATCGTGCGCTACAAGACAGACGGCACCCTTGAAAATATTACCGTCTTCACAGGTTCTAATGCCCGGAGTAGATGATAGTACACGTATCGATGTGATTTTTCTTCTTCCAGAGAACTATTTGACACGGAGAAGTCGTGTTGTAATCACTCCTCAACTGGTGGCTGGTGATTCGGTGTATGGTGAATATCCTCCGATGGTACTCGATGCCTCAATCTACCGGAAGAAAGTGGAAAGGCTGGAAGTGCTCGACGGATATAGTGATCCTTATGTGCAGGAAGCACGCATGATAGATAACAGGAAGTCATACGAAATACCATACACTTGTCCGGTTATTCTTCCTACAGGAATAACCAATGCACATCTTCAGGCAGTCGTATCGACAGATGGTTGCGGTGAGTGTACCGGAACGGATACGCTGATATTGGCAGAGGTGGCAGATCCGATGAACTTTTTCCGTTCGGAAATGAAACAGGTACGTTTGGATCCGGATTTTGTAGTCTCTCCGAAAATCCGGGAAGGGAAAGGAAAAGCAAACCTGCAATTTGAAATCAACCGTTTCGATATAAAAATGGATATGGGACATAATGCCACTGAGATGGAAAAAATGCTCAATAGGCTTCGTCCTGTTCTGAACGACTCCCTGGCGATGTTGAATAAACTGGAGATTGTGGGTATTGCGTCAGCCGACGGTTCGTTGGCTTTCAACACCACGCTGGCACGCAACCGGGCTTTGTCTGCAAAGAGATGGTTGTCCGAAAAACTACATCTGCCTTATGAGGTACAGCAACTGATAACCGTAAAATCCCGTCCTGAAGGATGGGAACCGGTTCTTGAAGCCATGCGCCGTGCGGAAGATGAAGATGTCTCTGCTGTTGCATCAATCCTTGCCCAATATAGCGACAAGAACGATGATGTACAAGAATATCATATACGCCGGTTGCCGGCTTGGAATCGAATAAAAGACAATTATCTGCAGAAAGATCGTGTGGTGGAATATCTATATACCTATACAGTGAAGAGTTTCACAACGGATGCACAGCTTTTGTCGCTTTATAAGACGCGTCCGGATGCTTTCAGTGAGGAAGAATTGCTGCGTGTTTCTGAATTGGTGAAGACGGATCATGAGCGTGAAGAGGTTTATCGTACGACGTTACGCTATTTTCCGGAATCGGGGGCAGCAGCCAACAACCTGGCTGTGATATATCACCGTAACAGACGTACGGCCGAAGCTGTGGCTCTGTTGGAGAAGCATACAGATTTGCCGGAAGCACGTTATAACTTGGGTGTGATGAAGGCGGAAAGTGGTGAATGGGAAGTGGCTTACACATTGTTGGCTCCGTTCGCTGATCTAAATACTGCGATACTGGCTTTACGTACGGGAAGGAAGGCTGAGGCAAAGAAGATAATCAACTCTTTACCCAAGGATACGGAAGGAATTGAACAATTACGAGATATGATAAGATGAAGGGATACGCCAGATACATAGTATATGTTTTGTCACTGATCATGTTGTCATCGTGTATACGTGATGAGATTTTGCCTTGTCCGCCTTTGCAGGTGAACATCTCCGTGAAAGACAAGAATTATTTCAATATTGAGTCTGCTGTAAAATGGGGATACGATGTAAAGAAAGATGAGACGCTTCCTTTCAAGGATTATGTATCGACACTTTATTACAGGCTAGACAGGCTTGAGACGGGTGAGATGATGGTGGAACAGAAACTTTTCACTGTCACTTCGGGTGACAAAGAAGTTGGTGTGACTTTTCCCGAAGACATACCTTTCGGCACTTATGTGATGACTACGTGGGGAAACATGCAGAGTGAGGTTCCGCTTGGCGACGATGCAACATCGTCAGACTTGCATTTATACAATGCGCAGGGAAACGATATTTATCTGAGTAGCGATACATTCGTGTATGATGAGAATCAGTATCTCTATACCGTAGAACTTGAACGTGTTAAAGGCAAGTTACTTATCAAAGCCGAGAATCTGCCGGATGAGATTCGTTTCTCTACAAAAGACATTACGAATGTGTATGCCTACGTGAAGGCTGACTTCAGTTATTCACGGGAAGCTTTGGTACATACCGACACCTTGTGGCAGAAACCAAACGAGATTCTTACAGGAACGCTGCTTTGTCCGTCAACAGACATCGATAATTCAACCTTAAGCATCAATTTTTATGAGGTTTTTCCCGACGAGTTACGTGCCGGGCGTAGCCGAATGTGGATTGCCCCAGAGGATATCAATATTTCTATGAAGCGAAACACACTTACCATCCTTCGTTTCATTTACGAGAGTGGCGGAGAACCAATTGATCCGCCGGATCCACCCGATCCAGATCCCGATCCCGACCCTGATCCCGATCCGGAAATCCCAGATCCTGATCCGGATGGCGGTGGGAACAGTAAATTCAAGATGTATGTACTTGTAAATGACAATTGGGAGAATTTACATTCGATGGAAATAGAGTGACAAGATATATGTCTTTGTCAGCTAAAGATATATAGACATTATGTTTAACTTACTAAATTTATTTTGTATGAAAAAGAAGTTTTATTATGCAGCCATGTTCGCTGCAGGTTTAATGACGATTTCTACATCATGTAGTAATGAGGATGAAATCATTAATGAAGGTGAGAACTCAGAAGTTGCCACTGGTGAACAAGTGATTGTACTGGACATGCAGGATACGGATGTCCTTTCTACCAAGTCTCGTCCTTTGTATTCAACAGAGAATAAAGGAGCTGAAAATGTTACGGATGTTCAGTTGTTTGTGTTTGAAATGAATGAGCCAAATGGCACAAGAACATTAAAAAACATTTTGACAATTAATGACTGGAATTTGGCAGTAGATTACGACTATGGTCGTAAATATACATTGAAATTGACTGGTGACGATAAATTGGCAAAAGGCAAAAGTTACACAATAGTTGCTGTAGGTCAGGATCAGGATACCCAGACTGTTGTTCCGTTTACAATTAAAGGAAATAATACTTCTTCTTCAGAAGTTTTCCCTAATATGTCTATGACAGCATCTACAGGAGCATTTACAGATAATACAGTTTGGAATCCAAATACAACTGCTGGTTCAAACTTCCTTAATACAGAAGCTGTTTCTGAAGCAAGTGTAGCCGAAATCTTCTCAGGTTCATCAGTTCCATTCACAGTCTCTGAAACAGGAGATGGTGGTTTTTCTGCTACAGTTCTTTTGAAACGTCAGGTAGCCGGTGTTATCGGTTATTTCAACAGAATTCCGGCTTGGGTGGTTTCTGCTGATGATACTAAAGCACACGCTTCTACAGCATATGTTCGTTTGGTAAGTTCAAACCGTAATAATCAGGTGGACTTGACTTATAATTTGGATGTTCAAACGGATGATGCTACGAATGGAACAAAGACAGAATCTGAGGTTAATGGTTTTGCTGCAACTGCTGAAACTAAAGATGCTTTCTTTGGTATTGGAGAACAAGCTAATGCCACAAAAAATGCCTACACTCTTTATGAAATCGATTTGAGTAAGTGGTTTAAGAAGAATACATCTGAGGGTGAATATTGGGATGCAACAACAATAATTAAAACAGAAGATGGTGAAACATTAAGTGTTCCATTATTGGGTGCAAACTGGAGTAATGGCATCAATAGTGGTAATGACAATCCAAAGGTTCAGACAAATTCTGTCTTAGCAGGCCAATTTGTTATTCCATTTAATAAACAGGGAGAATACGGAACATTGCAGTTACAGTTGCTGGATTCTGCAAAGAATGTAATCCGTGTTTGGGATGTTAAATTGGATACTAAATCTATAGCAGAAGGCAAGGATACGGAAAAAGATTATAATATCTATCGTAACCACTTGTATCAGATTGGTCAGCGTGGTGCGGGTGATACAGGTGAAGGTGGTGGTCCAGATGAACCACAGCCACTTGATAAAGACCAGATTTTGACAATCAAGATTAATGATCAGTGGGAATTTATTCACGACCTGGAAATTGATTAATTCCTTTTATTAATAATAGAAATCTAAAGAAAGGCATGTCATCAGATATGTAATAAAGCATAGAGGCATTTCGGTGCCTCTATGCCCCGTTTATATATTGTGACATAACGTTTTTGAAAAGAGATACTTGTTTAATTAAAAAGAAAGTCAGAGTATGAAGACAAATTTGTTTATGGCACTGGCATTCGCCTTTTTGATGCTTTTTGCCGCATGTACAGAAGAGAAAATAATATATGTAGAAAAGGAAAACGGTATAGAAGTGTTGCCGGGTGAAGGTGTGATAAAGATTTCGTTATCAAATGATTTGCAGACCAAGGCTGCGAGGCCGATAGGTAGTTCAGAGGCAGCTAATAATGTGAATAGGATAAAGTTCTATTTTTATGAGCATAATGATAAGTTGGCGGTAACTGAAAATATTGTTATAGATGGAGCTTATGATGGAAACGGTGATAAATTGGACAATTTTAGTGTTGATGCAACTGATAAATCAATATTAATCTTACCGGATAAAAATACCATTAAGGAATTCTCTGTCAAATTTGAAAGTTTACCTGCTGAGGGTACATATACAATTGTCGTTTATGGTTATAATTGTGATAGTGGAAGTAATTTTCCTTATACCCCTCTTACTGTCGCATTGAATGGTGATATGGAGTATCTTTCTTGTGAAAATATTCAACCAAATGAAGTAGAAGAAATTTTTGCAGGATATTGTACAACAACTACAAAATATATTGGAATAAATCAGCATAATATGTTTTCTACACCTGTTTCCGTGGAATTAAAACGCCAGGTAGCAGGTTTAATGGCATATTTATGTAATGTTCCAGCTAAAATTCGTATTAAATCAGGTAATGACTATATTAATAAAGCAGTTAATAAAATTACTATAAGTACTCCAGTAACTATGAAAGGATTTAAGTTCCCTGCTTCAAGTTTTAGTAATGGTTTTAATGGTATATTTAGTTCAGAAACTGTTTTTGATTTACTGACATTTATTATACCAGAAAATACACCATCGAGTAGTAACGGCTACTATGTGTTTAGTGGAGAAAGCGGTAAGAAATTCCTTTTAGCCGAAGGTATGGATAAGAATGATTTTAGTGATCTAACATGTAAAGATAATACTCTTTTTGGAAGTTGCTTTTTATTACCTTTTGAATCTGGTAGATATTATACTAACGCTATGGATGAAAAAAGTACTTTAAGAATTACCTTTTATACAAAAAATGAAAATGGAAATTTTGAGGAGATTAAAAGGGTTCCATTGAAGAATAATATTGATAGTGAAAACTATAGTGATCTTTATAATTATAATATTCTTTGTAATCATTTCTATTCAGTAGGCGGTAAAACTGATGTTGAAACTACAACAGATGATGATCCATTAGATATTAGTGATGAAACCGGATATATGGATGTGTTTTTAACCATAAATGATGAATGGGATAATACTTTAAATTTAATAAAGTAACTTATTTCAGGAAAATAAACACAAAACCACGGAGCCGTTATTTATCTTCTCCGTGGTTATGTCTCTTAATAAGCAATAGACTGATGAACACAAAATCCTTTACAATATATTATAGAAGAGGAATAACAGGCTTGTTACTCCTCTTTATATCCTTGTTTCTTTTTTCATCTTGCGAAAAGAAAGAAATCTTACCGGATGAGTCTTCATCGGAAACACCTACGCAGTCTTTCTTGATCAAGGTGGAAAGCGTGGGTGAAGTGTCGTCGCACACAACAACTACTAAATCCCAAAGCCGTCCGATTTACAGTTTCTCGCCGGAGCAGACAATCGATCGTGTGGATGTGATCATCATAAAGAGGGCATTAACGGCAGAGATTGTTTATAAAGGGACTTTCACCAATTGGAGCGATACGGAAAACAAGGTCAGTGTGCCTTATGTGAATGGAGAGAAACGTGGTCGGCAGCGAGAAGTTATACTGGAAGGTAACAGCCTGCTTGAGGAAGGAGTTGAATATATAGCTTATGGCGTTGGATTCCATTCCGGAACTTATGGTGGCTATGAACCGTTCAAAGGCTTGTCGTTGGGCGATAAGTTTCCGAATTCGGAAATGGTAACAGTTCCCGATGGCGATGGTGTGGCAGAGATATTTGCCGGTGCACAGTCGTTTTATGTGGAGAATGGGGAAATAATAGCCAATCCGGAAGATGAGGAGATATCCGAAATACCAGCTATCCGCCTGCGCCGTCAGGTGGCAGGTCTGATGGGATATTATACGCGTATTCCGGCTGTGATAGGAGAGAAGGCGGTCAAGTCGATCCGCCTGGTGACTCTGAAGGTGAACAGATCCATTATATTCGGAGGCTTCCGTTCGCTGTATGATCCCAATGACTTCAGCAAACTGAAAGTGATAAACGGATTCAATCCGAGGACAGACTATGACACTCGGTTTTATGGCTCTGAAACGAATGATGCCTTTGTTGTGGCAAAAGATATAGAATTGGGTAAATGGTTTCCCGGAGGGGAAAATGGAATGCCTTTGGATGCTAACGGTGATGGTTTTCTGGACGGTGAGGATACGAACTGGAAAATCAATGAGGAATTGGAGGAAGCCGGAATAATAAGGGTTCTGCAAGGTTCTGTCTTCAACAGTTGTTATTGGGTGCCGATAAGCATCACGCAGGAAGAGGCTGATGCCGGTATTCCGACATTCCAGTTGCAGTTGGTCGGACAGAATGACGAGATTCTCACGTATTGGAATATTGAAGTGCGGCAGGCGGAAGAGTTCTCAGAGACAAGAACCTTGGTATTACCCGGTGAGTCGGGTATTCCGGAGGTTATCACGGAAGAAAATCCGGCAACTCCGATCACATTTAATATAGCGCGAAACAATCTTTATTCTATGGGTGCAAAGAATCATGAACAGTCTTATGGTGAGGACGAACCCATAGATTTGTCCACCAGCAAAGATTTGGTTATTGATGTCAATCCTGAATGGAAAGAATTGGAGACTATTTATTTTGATTGACGATTATCATGATCGTATTACGTAATTGTGTGAAATAAAAATCCCGCCTGTCGTTTTCTGATTGATCCGACGGGCGGGATTTTTTATGTTGAATTACTTATTTATTACTGATCAATTTCTTATGGACGAAGTGAGGACGAGGCAATGGCTTCGTCATGGCAGAAGCTGCCCGCGTTGTATAGCGGGTTTGTGCCTGTATAGGCAGGTCGAATGTCACGAAGTCTTCGTATGTAGGCTCTTGTTCGGTGGCACGTTTCATCACCATATCATACATCGCTTTTCGGGAAGGAGCATTGAAACCATTGATGTTGCTGTTCATCATGCTCTCGTAAGTCGGACGATAGGCTCCGGAAATATAAGTACATGCACCTTCGTAAATACCGATTCCTTCAGAGGTATAACGACTGTCTTTTAGGAAGTCACTCCACAAAACTTCATTTTCATCGGTGGTAAAATCAACATTCAAGGCCCAGCCCAAGGCTTGTAATTCTTTTACTGATTTGATTTCCGAAGCCGGGATACTTCCGTTTTCTTCATAGCTGTATTCATCTTCCAGCTTGGTAAATCCGTGCCCGACGGCCTCATGTACGAGTACTTGCCGGAAGCTTTCACTTTCCAGATTATCGATGACCGGACAATAGGCAATGGCAAACTCGACGGCTTTCGAACCATCGCTGTATCCAAAGTAAGTCGTACCGGCATACGCAGAAGAATTGAGGATGACGACAGCCAATGCTTCTTCCAGATCAACACCTTCAATACTTTCAACATATTCCATGACGGCTTCGTCGTTGCCCGAGATACCGGTACTGTTACCACCTTCCAGTTCGCAGCTGAAAGCCGTTTCGAATCCGCTACCAAAATTGTTGTTTTTGGAAACAGCCGTGATGGCATATACATTGAAATAGTCGCGTAATGATTTCAGTGGTTCTTCGGTGAATAAATTCTCCAGTGTTTTGTCCATGACCGTGTCGTATGTACCATCGGCTATGTCTGTATCAATGAATCCGTCTCCCATGATGACAATGGGCAATCCTTTTCCTAAAGAGGCTTGTTGCAAAACGCGTACTTGCTTGTCTGCCGAATAATCTGTAGATGTTCCCGAAGCCGTACCTTCCTGTACGATGGTTACGGTGTTCAGCAAGGTTTGTTTGCCTTCTGTTTCTTTATAGAAAAGAATGTATGCTGTTCGTGAATTTTTGTCTGTATTGGGTGAGGCTTTCAGGCTGATGTAATAGGAATTGGCAGAGCGGGTTCGCGAGTCAGGCTCTAACCAGTCTGCAGAACCATAGATAGCCAGTTCGTCATCTGCCACATTGGTCAAAAATTGAATACGTATGGGTGCACCTGCTGCCGGAACTTGATAAGTTTCTTGCTCAAGTTCCACAAAATCGGTGGCCTGTTGTTTAACCGTGACTTCGTGTGTCAACGATAAAGAAGAAAGAAGAACAGTAGCCGTTCGTGTTGTGCCTGTCGTGTTCTCGCTGGTTGCAGTCAATGTGATTTGATGGCTACCTGCATCGCCCGAGGTAGGCGATATACTTAGCCAGTCGCTGGTTGTCGTTGCTTCCCATTCACGTGAGCTGGAGAAACTGAAGGTTACTTCCGCCTTTTCGTTTCCATCTATGGTTATTTCTTCTTGTTCGTTTGTAAATGAAAAATTGGGTTCTATTTCTTCCTGGCAGCTAATGGCAAAGAGGAAGAGAAAGAAGAGTACAATTGTCTGTTTCATACCTTATTTTTTTGTTTCGTTGTTTCAAAATAAAGTAAGTTTTTTGAAGTTTACAAGGAAAATCGATTAATAGGGAAAAAATATCTATGAATAGGGGTATAAGAACACGGATTTTCCCTTTTACGATTGCGGAAAAGAAGAAAAGCAGAGCACTCTTTTCTTTCAAAGGAGAGAACTCTGCTTTTCACTTGTTTGATTGAGCCATTCTGCTCACCAATACTTTTATTTCTTTTGCCAGAGAGCATTCATTTCTTCCAGTGTCTTGCCTTTGGTCTCCGGTACACAACGCCAGACAAATAGCGCGGCGATGACGCAGACGATACCATAAAGGCTATAGGCAAACATCGGACTGAAATCATATAATGCCGGGAATGTAGACGATACCAAATAATTGAAGATCCACTGGAAGGCAACGGCAATGGCAACTGCCTGACCACGGATGGTATTCGGGAAGATCTCGGCAATCAATACCCAGCAGATTGGTCCCCATGACATCATAAAGAATGCGGCATAGACAATAATCGACAAGACAGGAATAATACCTTTAATGCCCCAGTTGTCGCAGATAGCCACCATGAAGGCTCCGACTGCCATACCGATAGAACCGATAATCAACAACGGCTTTCGTCCGAAACGATCGACCGTTACGATCGCTACTACGGTAAAGAGAATATTTACGATTCCCATGATGACTGTTTGCATCATGCCACCGCCTTCTGCTCCGGCACTTTCAAAGATACGAGGTGCGTAGTAAAGGACGGCATTGATACCGATGGCTTGCTGGAACACAGAAAGCATAATACCGATGAAGATAACGGCAAATCCGTAGGTAAATAACTTTTCGGTCTTTTCAGTAGCAGTAGCTCTGATTTCGGCTAAAATTTCGCGGGCTTTGTTAACTCCGTTGATTTTCTCCAGGATAGAAAGTGCAACCTGATGTTGTCCGGTCATAACCAGATAGCGTGGTGTTTTCGGAACAGTGAAAAGTAACAGACCGAAAGCGGCTGCCGGAATAGCTTCCGAACCGAACATATAGCGCCAGCCTTTCTGAACAGTCCACATATCCGATTCCGGACTTAATGAATAAAGTCCTGTAGCGGCATCTTTCAAGACAATCGGGTTGGTATGGTCTCCTAAAATCAGGTAATTGACAAAGTAAACGACCAGCATACCGAAGATGATGGCAAACTGGTTACAAGAGACGAGTGTTCCTCGTATTTCGGAAGGGGCAATCTCAGCAATGTACATCGGGCAAATGGCTGATGCCAATCCGACACCAATACCACCGATGATACGATAGAGATTGAAGGCTAACAACAAACTCATATTGGCTTTCCCATATTCCAGGAACAGAAATTCCGGATAATAGGAACCTAATGCCGAAAGAAAGAAAAGGACGGCCGCCAGACGCAGCGAATTACGTCGCCCTAATAACGAGGCGAAATAACCGGATACGGCTCCTCCGATCACACAGCCGATCAAAGCACTCGACGAAGTAATGCCATGCATGACTTTGTCGTAGTGGAAATCGGTTGCTGTCAGGAAGAATCCTTCCAGTCCTTTTTCTGCTCCGGATATAACAGCTGTATCATATCCAAACAATAGGCCGCCGATAACGGCGACCATTGTTATGGAGTATAAGTACAACTTGTTTCCTTCAGTTGTTGAATGTGCAGTCATTAGCAATACATATTGACGATTGCTTCATACAATTCTTGCTTACCGCTGATCTGCTTCGGCTCACCTTGAGTCTTGGCATAAGCCACCAGTTCTTCCAAGGTCATCTTGCCTTCTTCAAATTCTTTACCTTTACCGGCATCGAATGAAGCATAACGATCAGCCAACATTTGCTTGTAAGGTGATTCTTCCAACAGACGGGCTGCGTTTTCCAAAGCACGTGCCATCGCATCCATACCGGCGATGTGAGCGATAAAGATATCTTCCAGATCGGTTGAGTTACGGCGAGTCTTGGCATCGAAGTTAGTTCCGCCGTTGCCTAAACCACCATTACGGATGATCTGGATCATGGCTTGGATCAAATCAAAGTTGTCAATCGGGAACTGGTCTGTATCCCATCCGTTCTGATAATCGCCTCGGTTGGCATCGATCGAACCTAACATGCCATTATCTACGGCTACTGCCAGTTCGTGTTCGAATGTATGACCTGCCAGTGTAGCATGGTTTACTTCGATGTTAACCTTGAAGTCTTTATCCAGATTGTGTGCTTTCAGGAAGCCGATAACGGTTTCTGTATCGACATCATACTGATGTTTGGTCGGTTCCATAGGTTTCGGTTCAACCAGGAATGTACCGGTGAAACCTTTGGCACGGGCGTAATCACGAGCCATAGTCAGCATCTGAGCCAGATGTTCCTTTTCGCGTTTCTGATCGGTATTCAGCAAAGACATGTAACCTTCGCGGCCACCCCAGAATACATAGTTTGTTCCGCCCAGTTCGATAGTAGCATCGATGGCATTCTTGATTTGGACAGCAGCACGGGCAACGACATTGAAGTCTGGGTTCGTAGCAGCTCCGTTCATATAACGGGCATGACCGAATACATTGGCAGTACCCCACAACAGTTTGATACCAGTTTCAGCCTGTTTCTGTTTGGCATATGCCACGATTTCCTTCAGATTAGCTTCGTATTCTTCGATTGTATCAGCTTCGTCGCACAAGTCAACGTCGTGGAAGCAATAATATTCGATTCCGATCTTTTGCATGAATTCAAATCCGGCATCCATCTTTTCTTTAGCTGCCTGCAATTTATCGGGATTACCTTTCCAGGGGAATTGTTTGGTTCCACCACCGAACTGATCGCTTCCCTCGGCGCACAACGTATGCCACCAAGCCATTGAGAACTTCAACCAGTCTTTCATCTTCTTGCCCATGATTACTTTTTCGGGATCATAATACCGGAAAGCCATCGGGTTCTTACTTTCTTTTCCTTCGAATTTGATTTTTCCTATGCCAGGAAAGTATTCTTTTGTTTCCATGATATAAAATGTTTTATGTTTGTTATTGAATAATTTGTTCTAGTTTTTGCCTTTCGCCGTTCCGGATTATTGTATCCGGTGTTCCAGTTCCTGTTTCCAGTTTTCGTAAGCTGCCTTGTATTGTTCGGCTTTTGAGGTATCCGGTTCGATGACAGCTATCCGTTCCAGATTCGAGAAGGCTTCTTCTGTGTTCTGATAGATGCCGGCTCCTAAACCGCCTCCGCGAGCTGCTCCGGCAGCACCGTCGGTATCATATAACTCGATGGTTGCACCAGTCACTTCGGCTAATGTATCCCGGAAGATCGGACTCAGGAACATATTCGCATGTCCGGCATGGATTTTCTTGACCGGTATGCCCATGCCTTCCATGATATCAATACCGTATTTAAACGAGAAGACAATACCTTCCTGGGCAGCGCGTATCAGATGGCGGCGGTCATGTCGGTTGAAATTGACATTCAGCAACGAACATCCGGTTTCTTTGTTTTCGAGCATGCGTTCGGAGCCATTGCCGAAAGGAAGGATGCATACGCCTTCACTGCCGATTGCTACTTGCGAAGCCAATTCGTTCATGGCTGCGTATGAAAGACCGTCGGCACCAACCATCTTGCGAATCCATGAGTTTAGGATTCCTGTTCCGTTAATACACAGTAGAACACCCAGGCGAGGGTTGTCGGTTGTATGATTGACGTGGGCAAACGTATTTACCCGCGATTTCGGATCGTAATTGATTTGTCCGTTCACTCCGTAGACAACTCCTGACGTTCCTGCCGTAGAAGCAATTTCTCCCGGATTGAATACATTCAATGACAAGGCATTGTTGGGCTGATCGCCTGCCCGGTAGGTAATCGGAATACCGGCTTTCAACCCTAATTCGGCTGCGGCTGCATTGGAAACTTCGCCTTGCAGACCGAAAGTCGGCTTGATATCGGCTATCAAAGAAGCATCAATGCCATAATAATCCAATAATTCGTTGGCCAACGCATTTTGTTGGAAATCCCAAAACATACCTTCCGACAAACCGGAAACCGTCGTGCAGATCTCTCCGCTCAACCGCATGGCGATGTAATCTCCCGGCAACATGATTTTGTATATCCGGTCGAATACCTCCGGTTCGTTTTGTTTTACCCACGCCAATTTGGAGGCTGTGAAATTTCCCGGTGAGTTAAGTAGGTGCGACAGGCAGTAGTTTTCTCCCAAGTCGTTGAATGCTTTCTGTCCGATTTCAACGGCGCGGGAATCACACCAGATGATAGACGGACGTAAAACCTGCTTGTTTTTATCCACGCATACCAGTCCGTGCATCTGATAGGAAATACCAATCGAACGGATATCTGCCGGATCGGCTTTCGATTCATCCATAACGGCGGCAGTAGCCAGTTTCAGATATTCCCACCAACTGTCCGGATTCTGTTCAGCCCAACCGGAGCGGACTGCCATGATCTCTGCTTCTGTTTTGGGATAAAAAGCTGAAGCAACGCATTTCCCTGTTTCAGCGTTTATCAAACTCGCCTTGACCGACGAGCTGCCA
>OHQT01000340.1_pt1 | contig 26998 bp, 24 predicted proteins | sample 1578221 | NCBI WGS metagenome assembly OHQT01 (sample SAMEA3879547, study PRJEB24766) | human gut metagenome | biome: human-associated habitat; feature: feces | place: USA | collected 1985/1987
AAGGGTTCTGCTGCCTTATGCAAGAAATAAAAAATGGAATTGATAGAACCCACCAAATATGATTCATATAACCATTCAAACCATGAAAAGAACCAAATCTATGCTGGGCCGTTGTCTGGCCAGTTTGTTGATTCTGATGGGGGCGGTAGGCCTGCATGCAGAAACCAATCCGAAACCGTTCGTCGTGCCCGAACTACAGGAATGGGCAGGGGCAGATGGACAATTTACTCCAGCCAGTGACAGCCGTATTATTGTAAAAGGCAAGGGCAAGGAGGTGAAACGCGTCGCTCAAGCCTTTGCAGACGATTACTACACGATGTTTGGCAAACAGCTTACGGTGAAGTCGGGCAAGGCGCGCCAGGGTGACTTCGTGATTGAGGTGGCCAAGGATGAGCAGTTGGGCGAAGAGGGCTACCGCCTGGAAATCGGGACTACGGTCCACCTGACCGCTAATACGACGAGGGGAGCCTATTGGGGTACGCGCACCTTGTTGCAGTTGGCCGAACAGCGTGCCGACAGAAATCTGCCCTGCGGTACGGCAGTGGACGTTCCGCAATATGCGCTGCGCGGTTTCATGATAGACTGCGGCCGCAAGTATATCCCCATGGACTATCTGAAAGATCTGGTCAAGATGATGTCCTATTATAAAATGAATACGCTGCACGTCCATCTGAACGACAACGGTTTCCCCAGATACTTCGGCGGAGATTGGGACAAGACGCAGGCGGCTTTTCGCCTGGAGTGCGAGACCTATCCGGGCTTGACGGCTAAGGACGGCTCGTACACAAAGCAGGAGTTTATCGACTTCCAGATTGGGGCGGAGAATCAGTATGTGGAGATTATTCCCGAGATAGATATTCCCGCACACTCTTTGGCCTTCAGCCACTACAAGCCGGAACTGGGCAGCAAGGAGTATGGCATGGACCACTTGGATTTGTCCAACCCCGAAGTCTATCCGTTCTTCGACGGACTGTTCAAGGAGTATCTGGAAGGCAAGGAACCGGTGTTCCGTGGGAAAAGGGTACACATCGGTACGGACGAGTACTCGAATGCCAAGCAAGAGGTCGTGGAGCAGTTCCGCGCCTTCACGGACCACTATATTAAATACGTGGAGAGTTTCGGCAAGCAGGCGGTTGTGTGGGGCGCCTTGACGCACGCACAGGGTAAGACGCCCGTGAAGTCGGAAAACGTGGTCATGAATTGCTGGTCCAATGGATTCGTAGATCCCAAGGCGATGAAGGACCTGGGCTATCAGTTGATTTGCATTCCCGACGGTTATGTTTACATCGTCCCCGAGGCCGGTTATTATTATGATTATCTGAATTGCCAGATGCTGTACAACAACTGGACGCCGGCCCAGATAGGCGATCAGAAATTTGAGGAACAGGATCCATCCATCTTGGGCGGTATGTTCGCTGTTTGGAACGACCACGCCGGAAACGGAGTCTCTGTAAAGGACATCCATCACCGCATATTCCCCGCCATGCAGACACTGGCTGTGAAGTGCTGGACGGGTCAGCATACCCATCAGCCTTATGCCCAGTTCGACAGTCTGCGGGTTTACCTTAGTGAAGCCCCCGGCGTGAATCAGCTGGCCCGCTGGTATGATGCTTCTGCCCACCGCTATGTGCTGGAACCGAGCGAGACTTATACCGCGGCTACGGTGACGCCGGGTATGGAAATGGCCGCAGAGGAGATTGGGTACAACTACACGGTAACTTTCACGGTCGACGCCCAGGAGGAGGCCAAAGGGACGGAGCTGTTCCGTTCGCCGAATGCGGTATTTTATTTGTCCGACCCCAATCAGGGGAAACTGGGCTTTGAACGCGACGGCTACTTGAATACCTTCAATTACAGTCTGCCCGTCGGGAAGAAGGTCACGCTTACGATTCAGGGCAACAATCGCGAGACCCGTCTCTTCGTGGACGGTCAGCTGCGCCAGTCGCTCCCTGTAATGACGCTTTATTCCTTTGATGCCGACCAGCCCTTCAAGTACGAGAAAAAGCAGTACTTTACGCCGGTGATGTACACGCCGACCAACAACATGCGTTATTCTCGGACGTTAGTCTTCCCCTTGGATAAGGCCGGTCAGTTCAAGAGCAAGGTGACCGATTTGAAAGTGTATAACTACTGGAAATAATCTTTCCCCAATTGATGAAAGTAGGGTGGGACGCGATTCGGCGAACAGACAATGCCGGGCGCGTCCCGCTTTTTTATTATGGTGTACCTGTCGCCTCCGGTTATAACCGTCATCGTCCCGCTGCCAGGGGTGGCTTCGCGAAGGAAAAAGAGCGGAGCACCGGGGGTACGTTGAAGCGGATTTCTTTCTTATCTGCTTATTTTTCAATCAGGGAGAAATAAATCTTCGATATTTTGATTGCGTGTTTTCAATGAATTTTGTATTTTTGCACGCCGATTATTATCTACGGGCTAACACCCCGTGCCCTATTAAGTAATCGCGATTTCTCTATTGGCCGGAGAATGAGCGCATTGCAATAGGTTTTTTAGTAGTTACATTATTAAAAATCAAAGAAGAGTGGACACTTTAAGTTACAAGACCATTTCTGCTAACAAGGCGACCGCACAAAAAGAATGGGTTGTTGTGGATGCAACGGACCAGATCTTAGGCCGCTTGTGCACGAAAGTTGCGAAACTTCTGCGTGGCAAGTATAAACCCAATTATACTCCGCACGTAGACTGTGGCGACAATGTGATTATTATCAATGCCGATAAGGTGAAGCTGACTGGAAAGAAATGGACGGACCGTATTTATTATACCTATACGGGCTATCCTGGTGGTCAGCGCGAGCACACCCCCGCCAGCATCATGGCAAAGACTAACGGTGCTGAGAAACTGCTTCGCCGTGTGGTGAAGGGCATGCTTCCCAAGAACCGCCTGGGCGATCATCTGTTGGGCAATATGTATGTTTATGCCGGTCCTGATCACAAGCACGAGGCTCAGAATCCCAAGGCAATTGATATTAACCTCTACAAATAAAACGCATTAGTAGTATGGAAACGATAAACGCATTGGGGCGCCGCAAGTGTGCCGTTGCCCGTATTTTCTTAACCGAAGGTACTGGTAAAATTACGATTAACAAGCGTGAGTTGGAGGACTATTTCCCTTCCAAGATTCTTCAGTATGTTGTTAAGCAGCCTCTGGCCCTGCTGGACGCTGTTGAAAAGTATGATATTAAGGCGAATTTGAACGGCGGTGGTTTCACCGGCCAGAGCCAGGCTTTGCGTTTGGCCATTGCCCGTGCTTTGGTGAAAATCAATGCCGAGGACAAAAAAGCACTCCGTGCCGAAGGCTTCATGACGCGTGACCCCCGCGCTGTAGAACGTAAAAAGCCGGGACGTCCCAAAGCTCGTCGCCGCTTCCAGTTTAGTAAACGTTAAATCGGTCGCTTGCTTGACTGGATTACGTTTAGCATCTAAACTGTCGAGACTTCTTTCCCGGTTCGGGAGAACTGTCCGGGGATGAACTACCCGAAAGTTGGTTGTTAATTTCAAGTGCCATCGTTCTTGTGGAATAGATGGCGCACAACTCAAAAAGAAAGTAAACGAAAGAATTATAACAATGTCTAGAACAAACTTTGAGACTTTATTAGAGGCCGGTTGCCATTTCGGCCACCTCAAGCGTAAGTGGAACCCCGCCATGGCTCCCTATATTTTCATGGAGCGTAATGGCATTCACATTATCGACCTCAACAAGACGGTGGCTAAGATTGATGAAGCCGCCGAAGCATTAAAGCAGATTGCGAAATCTGGTAGAAGAATACTCTTCGTAGCTACTAAGAAGCAAGCTAAGGACATCGTTGCTGAGAAAGCAAGCGCTGTCAACATGCCCTACGTTACGGAACGCTGGCCGGGCGGTATGCTCACCAACTTCCCGACTATTCGTAAGGCTGTTAAGAAAATGGCCAATATCGACAAATTGATGAACGACGGTACCTATTCCAATCTTTCCAAGCGCGAGATTCTGCAGATTACCCGTCAGCGCGCAAAGTTGGAGAAGAACCTGGGCTCTATCGCCGACCTGAACAAGTTGCCCGCTGCTCTTTTCGTCGTAGACGTATTCAAGGAGCACATCGCCGTGAAGGAGGCCCAGCGTCTGGGTATCCCGGTCTTCGGTATTGTCGATACGAATTCCGATCCGCACAGTGTAGACTACGTTATTCCGGCTAACGACGACGCCAGCAAGAGCATTGAGGTTATCCTCGACGCATGCTGCGCAGCCATTGCCGAAGGTTTGGGAGAGCGTAAGGCAGAAAAGGTTGACGTTGAGGCCGCTGGCGAAGGCGAGAACGCGCCCCGCAAGCGCAGTGCCCGTGCCCGCGTAGAAAAGAGCGAGGCTCCCGCACAGGCTGCAGCCCCTGCTGCTGAAGCACCTGTAGCAGAATAATTTTACGCAAATCATATTATTATAGAAATTTATTATGGCAGTAGGATTAGATGACATTAAGAAATTGCGCGCGCTGACCGGTGCAGGTTTGGGCGATTGCAAGAAAGCATTGACCGAGTCGAACGGTGATATCGAGACCGCTATCGAGCTTATCCGTAAAAGAGGTCAGGCTGTAGCTGCAAAACGTTCTGACCGCGAAGCCGGCGAAGGTGCTGTTTTGTGCAAGGCCGAGAATGGTTTTGGTGCTATTATCGCCCTGAAGTGCGAGACGGACTTCGTGGCCAAGAACGCCGATTTCGTAAAGTTGGCTCAGGATATTCTCGACGCCGCAGTTGCCAACAAGTGCGCAACCTTGGATGATGTCAAGGCTTTGCCGATGGGTAACGGCACCGTGGCCGATGCAATCACCGATCGTAGTGGCATTACCGGCGAGAAAATGGAGCTGGACGGTTATCTGACGATTGAGAGTGACAATATCTCTTGCTACAATCACCAGAATAAGAATGTTCTCTGCACGATGGTAGCCTTGAACAAGGCCGTAGATCCTGCTTACGGACATGCCGTAGCCATGCAGATTGCCGCTATGAACCCTATCTCCATTTCCGAGAAAGACGTGCCCGAGAAAGTACGCAAGGAGGAATACGAGATTGCTGCCGACAAGGCACGCGAGGAGGGCAAGCCCGAGAACATGATTGCCCGCATTGCCGAAGGCCGTATGAAGAAGTTCTACAAGGAGCAGTGCTTGCTGGACCAGGAATTCATCCAGGACAACAAGTTGAGCGTTGCAGACTATCTGAAGCAGGCCGACAAGGAATGCACGGTAACGGCTTTCCGTCGTTTCACGCTGCGCGCAGAATAATTTCTAAGTGTCTTTTCATACTGGAGCTCCGGCAAATCTGTTGCCGGAGCTCTTTTTGTTTTTGCGTCGTTACTTGTCAGGTAAAATCGCGTTCATTTTTCCCGCAGTCTGGCCGAATGAAAGAACGGCAAATTTTATTGTCGACAGTTCGGGCGCGAACGGGGCTAATGCCAGTTTTTTCGGGGCTAAGGCCCGTGCGTACTGGGCTAAGGCCTGTCGTTCCGGAAGTATGTCGGGCACCTCGGTCAACCATGATGTTCCGGTCACGGACTTGCGCAGGTATCCTTACAGCTATGGAAGACGGGTGCGCATATTGCGGCGCGGCTTTCCGAATACTTAACGCAGCAACGTTTTTTTAGAGAACAATGCCGCCGAGAAGCTATTTATATTGGGGATAAAGCGCTAACTTTGTAGTCCAAACGAAAGTCTATATGAATCATAGCTCATCGCTTTTTTTGCGTGAAGGTGTAGGCACACCGCATGGCGTGTTTCCTTTCGGGCAAATTAAGGTACAAGATATTGAAGACGCCCTGACGGAGGGCATGGAGTCGGAGAACAGGGAAATAGACCACATCGCGAACAACCCGGAGCAGCCTACTTTCGAGAATACGATTGAAGCGTTTGAAAAGGCGGGCAGACTGCTGGGCGATGCTTCCGCCGTGATGTACAATTTGCTCAGTGCCGAAACCAATGATGCGCTGGACGATTTGGCCCAGCGGATGGCCCCTGAATTATCCCGCCATCGGTCCGCGATTATGATGAACGAGAAATTGTTCACTCGCGTGAAAGCGGTGTATGAGCAGCGCAGCAGCCTGAAACTTTCGGCAGAGGCGGAGATGCTGTTGGACGAAACCTTCGAGTCCTTTGAGCGTTGCGGCGCAAACCTCTCGCCCGAAGCCCGTTCGCGTTTTCGTGAAATTCGTTCGGAGTTGTCCAACCTTTCACTCCAGTTCTCGCAAAACCTGCTGAAGGAAACCAATCAGCGTTACATCCATCTGACCGACGCCAGCGACCTGACCGGGCTTCCCGAGCTGCAGGTGCAGCAAGCCGCCGAGGCCGCTCGGGAGCGAGACTTGGACGGTTGGGTAATCACACTCCACGCCCCCAGTTATCAGCCTTTCATGACCTACGCGGACCGTCGCGATTTGCGCGAACGGCTTTACCGGCTTTACAATACGCGCTGCGTGGGCGACACGGAGTATAACAACGAAGCCATTGTCAAGCGTATTGTAAACCTGCGTATAGAAATGGCCCAGATGCTGGGTTACAGGAATTATGCGGATTATGTTCTGAAGCACCGGATGGCGCAGGACGTGGCGCACGTCGAGAATTTGCTCAACGAACTGATAGCCAACTATAAGCCGCAAGCCTTGAAGGAGGTAGAGGCCGTGCGTCAGCTTGCGCGGGAAACGGAGGGGCCGGATTTTGAACTGATGCCCTGGGACTTTTCCTACTATGCCCATAAATTGCAGGTCCGTGAGTATAACCTGGACGCCGAGATGTTGCGCCCTTATTTTGAACTGTCGCGCGTGCAAAGCGGCATCTTCGGCCTGGCGCATCGCCTGTACGGCATCACCTTTAGGGAAAATGCGGACATTCCCGTTTACCATCCCTCGGTGAAGGCTTATGAGGTCTACGACGTCGACGGGAGTTTCCTGGCCGTCCTTTATGTGGATTTCCATCCCCGTTCGTCCAAACAGGGCGGCGCGTGGATGACGAACTATCGGGAGGAGAGCGATTACGTGAACCGCCCCCACGTTTCCCTCACCATGAATCTGACGCAGCCCACGGCAGACAAGCCGGCGTTGCTGACGCTCGGCGAGGTTGAGACCTTCCTGCACGAGTTCGGCCACGCCCTTCACAGCATTTTTGCCAATACGAAGTATGAGTCGCTCAGTGGTACGAATGTTTACTGGGATTTCGTGGAGCTGCCGTCGCAGTTCATGGAGAATTTTGCCATAGAGAAAGATTTCCTGAAGACCTTTGCCGTTCACTATCAGACCGGAGAACCCATTCCCGACGAGTTGATTGAACGCATCGAGCGTAGCCGCAACTTCAATGTGGCCTATGCCTGCATGCGGCAAGTCTCGTTCGGCCTGCTGGACATGGCTTTCCATACGTTGGAACAACCTTTCACGGGCGACGTTGCGGAGTTCGAGCGCAACGCCTGGCGCGACGCTGTCCTGTTGCCCGCTTGCGACGGTTGCTGTATGGTGGTTCAGTTCGGGCATATCATGTCCGGGGGCTACGCCGCCGGTTATTACAGTTACAAGTGGGCGGAGGTCCTCGACGCGGACGCCTTCTCCGTGTTCAAGCAAACCGGCATCTTCAATACGGACACGGCCCGAAGTTTCCGCGACAACATCTTGTCGCAGGGCGGTACGTGCCCGCCGATGGAACTGTACAAGCGTTTCCGCGGGCAGGAGCCGACCATTGACGCGTTGCTGGTCCGCAACGGCTTGCGCGACGCTTCGGCGAATCAGGAAACAGTGTGATAAAGAAAAAAGACTGGCATCATGGCTTACGATAAAAAGTTCGATTTGGATAAGCGTTATCTTCGGATGGCTCGCATTTGGTCGGAAAATTCCTATTGTACCCGGCGAAAAGTCGGCGCCTTGATTGTGAAGGATAAAATGATAATCAGTGACGGTTACAACGGGACGCCTTCGGGGTTTGAGAATGTCTGCGAGGATGAGAACGGACTGACCAAGCCTTACGTCTTGCATGCGGAAGCCAATGCCATTACGAAAATAGCCCGCTCCAACAACAATTCCGACGGGGCAACGCTTTATGTCACCGATTCCCCTTGCATCGAGTGCAGCAAGCTCATTATCCAGGCCGGCATCCGGCGCGTGGTTTACGCCAAGCAGTACCGCCTCCTCGACGGCATCCGCTTGTTGGAGAAGGCCGGCATCGAGGTCATACACATCCCCTTGGAGGAAACAGCAGAGTAAGTAAGGAAAATAAAATCAGAGATAAAACAATGGGAGAGAATCGTAACAATCGTTTCATGCCATTACTGGTTGCTCTCGGCGTAATTCTGGGCATATTGATCGGTAGTTTCTATGCCAATCATTTCTCCGGGAAGCGACTGAACATTATCAATACATCGAGCGACAAGCTCAACAGTTTGCTGCATATTATAGATGACCAGTATGTGGACTCGGTGAATATCCCCGATTTGGTGGAAAAGTCCTTGCCGCAAATTCTGAAGGAACTCGATCCTCACTCCGCCTATATCCCGGCAAAGGACGCCGAGGCCTCTATGGAGGACCTGAAGGGCAGCTTCTCCGGCATCGGGGTCGAGTTCACCGTCTATAACGACACGGCGCGCATTGTCCGCGTATTGCCCGGCGGCCCGTCCGAAAGCGTCGGGCTGCAGGCTGGCGACCGCATTGTCAGCATCGACGGCAAGACGTATGTCGGGAAAGACGTGGATAAGGACGAGACGCGTAAACGGCTGACCGGCGAAGCCGGCACGACGGTGCGCCTGGGCGTCGTGCGCGACAATGTGGCCGGGATAAAGACCTATGCCGTCGTTCGCGGCGAAGTTCCCATCAAGAGTATAGTTTCCACCTATATGGTCGACGACAAGACGGGCTATATCCGCATTAATAATTTTGGCGATACGACCTATCCGGAATTCCTCGCAGCCCTGGCCACTCTCAATGCCCATCGTTTCGAGAACCTGATACTCGACTTGCGCGGAAACCTGGGCGGTTACATGGCCCCTGCCGTGCAGATTGCCAATGAGTTTTTGCCCAAGAACCGCCTGATTGTTTATACCCAGGGCCGGAAGTCTCCGCGCAAGGAATATACGAGCGACGGGCGCGGGGCCTATCAGACCATGCCGTTGGTGGTTCTGGTGGACGAGTCCTCAGCTTCCTCAAGCGAAATCCTCTCTGGCGCCATTCAGGACAACGACCGCGGCATGATTGTCGGGCGGCGCACCTTCGGCAAAGGCCTGGTGCAGGTCCCGATAGAGTTTAATGACGGCTCCATGCTTCGTCTGACCAATGCGCGGTATTATACGCCGTCGGGGCGTTGTTTACAGAAACCGTACGTCCCGGGTGAGGAAGAGGCTTATGAGCAAGACTTGATTTTGCGGGCCGAGCACGGCGAATATTTTTACGGTGACAGCATCAAAACCAACGGGCAGGCATACAAGACGCGCATCGGCCGTACGGTCTACGGCGGTGGCGGCGTAATTCCCGACATATTCATCCCCCGCGACACGACCGGCTTTACCTCTTATTTCAAGGAGGCCTATTTGCGCGGCCTGATTTTCCAGTACGCTTATGTCTTTGTGGATGAGCACCGGGCGGAGTTGAAAAAGACGCAGACGCTGGACGAAATCCTGAAATATCTTGACCGGCAGAATGTGGTCAATAAGTTTGCCGGCTTCGCGGCCAAGAACGGTTTGAAGCGTCGCAATCGCATGATTCGGACTTCCTACGCTCTGCTGAAAGAATATCTGTACGACAACATCATAGACAACGTCTTGGGGACTTCGGTCGCAATTGAATATGCCAATCGGACCGACCCCGCGGTGCAGAGCGCGCTCACCCTGTTCCGTGAGCACATGGCCTTTCCCACGCGGCCCAAGTCGGATGAGAAGAAAAAGAAATAATGGACACCGTAACGTCGGAACAGTGATGACAGAAAATAGCCACCCCTCTAAAAACGAGGTCCGCAAAGCCATACGTCGGTTGAAAGGTCTGGCTGCGACCGAGGAACTGGAATGCCAGTCCGGCAGTATCTACCGTCAATTGCAGGCCCATCCGCGTTTCCAAAGCGCCCGGACCGTGTTGCTCTATGCCTCTTTGCCCGACGAGCCCAATACGCATACGTGGATTAGGGACTGGTGGGAAAAGAAAACATTGCTTCTTCCCGTCGTGTGCGGAGATACGCTGGTTCTCCGGAAGGTGACTCCCGAAACGGTAATGCGCGAGGGTGCTTTCCACATATCGGAGCCGCTGGGAGCCGATTTCCAGGATTGGGCGCAAATTGATTTGGCAGTGATTCCAGGCGTCGCTTTCGACGATGCCGGTTACCGTTTGGGGCGGGGAAAGGGGTATTACGACCGCTTGCTTTCCGCTCCCGCCATGGCGTCCGTCTATAAAATCGGCGTCTGTTTCGACTTCCAGCGTTGCAGGGCGCTTCCCGTCGAGCCCCACGACGTTCCGATGAATGAAGTTCTCTCTGTATAAAATGTTAACAGATGGAGAAATCGGCGTACGATTTTGCGCTGTGTCCTTTGTAGTCTAACGAATAATCTATAATTTTGCCTAACGATAATCACTAACTAAAAGCATTATATTATGAGAGTTATTATTGAACCTAACTATGAAAAACTGTCGCAGTGGGCTGCCGACTATGTAGTCAATAAGATTAACGCCTTCCAGCCTACGGCGGAGAAACCTTTCGTATTGGGCTTGCCCACCGGTTCTTCTCCTATCGGAATGTATCAGGCTTTGGTGAAGGCCAACAAGGAAGGTCGCGTCAGCTTCAAGCACGTGCTGACGTTTAACATGGACGAATACGTAAATCTTCCTGAGAGCCATCCTGAAAGCTATCATTCCTTCATGGCCAAGAATCTGTTCGACCACATTGACTGCCCGAAAGAAAATATCCACATTCTGAACGGCAACGCAAAGGATTTGGAGGCTGAGTGCGCCCATTATGAGAAAATGATTGAAGAGGCCGGCGGCATTGATCTTTTCATTGGCGGTATCGGTCCCGATGGTCACATTGCCTTCAACGAGCCGGGCAGCTCTCTTACCAGCCGTACCCGTCAGAAGACGCTGACGACCGATACACGTGTGGCCAATTCCCGTTTCTTCGGCGGTAAGCCCGAAGACGTTCCGGCAACGGCGCTCACGGTGGGTGTCGGTACGGTGATGTCGGCCAAGGAAGTGCTGATTCTCTGCAACGGTCATAACAAGGCCCGCGCCTTGCAGGCTGCCATCGAAGGCCCGGTTACGCAGATGTGGACCATTTCCGTCCTTCAGATGCACCAGCACGGTATCATCGTCTGCGATGAAGCTGCCTGCGAAGAAATCAAGCACGGCACGTACAAGTATTTCAAGGACATAGAGAAAGACAACTTGTAAATCATCGCATTATAAGTAGAACTCTTCAAAGGCAGAACACCGGTATGCCGGCCCGGTCAGGGCCAATGCCGCGTGTCCTGCCTTTTTTACCATTATTGTGATTCTCCAATTTTCCCATGAACGATTATTCTTTTGCCCGTCCGCTCTACGTTATGGCCAAGCCTGCCGGTTCGTTGTGTAACCTGGCCTGTAAATATTGCTACTATACGGAGAAAACCAATCTGTATAAGGACACGCCGAAACACATCATGTCGGACGAGGTGCTCGAGGCTTATATCCGTCAATACATCGAGATGCAGCCGGGACCGTCCGTGCTGTTCGTCTGGCACGGCGGGGAGACGCTGATGCGGCCCGTTACGTTCTACCAGAAGGCGCTGGCGTTGCAGCAGAAGTATGCGGGTGGACGGCAAATAGACAACGCGATACAAACGAACGGGACGCTCATTACGGAGCAATGGGCAAAATTTTTCAAGGACAATCGCATACTTGTCGGAGTGTCTATCGACGGTCCGCAAGAGTTTCACGACGAATATCGTAAAAGCCGCTCGGGACGCCCTTCCTGGCGGGAAGTCATGCGGGGCATCCACACGTTAAACCGTTACGGCGTGGAGTGGAACGCCATGGCCGTCGTCAACGACTTTAACGGGGACTATCCGCTCGACTTTTATCACTTTTTTAAGGAAATAGGCTGCCACTACATCCAGTTTACGCCTGTGGTGGAACGTTATTACGAGCATCCCGACGGGCGGCATCTGGCCGCCCCGACCGATGGGGCCGTGGCGCGCCTGGCCGATTTCTCCGTGACGCCGCAGCAGTGGGGGACATTCCTCTGTACGCTCTTTGACGAGTGGGTGAAGAATGACGTCGGCGACTACTTCGTCCAGATTTTTGATTCTACGCTGGCTTGTTGGATGGGGGTGGACCCTTCGCTGTGTGCTATGGCCGAGACTTGCGGCCATGCGGGGGTGATTGAGTTCAACGGCGACGTGTACGCCTGCGACCATTTTGTTTTCCCCGAATATAAACTCGGCAACATCAGCGAGCGGCCGTTGGTAGAGTTGATGAACGATCCTCGGCAGAAGCGTTTCGGCCTGTTCAAGCGGGACGGTCTGACGAATCATTGTCGGCAATGTGACTATTTGTTTGCCTGTCGCGGTGAGTGTCCGCGCAATCGCTTTGCCGTCAGTCCGGAGGGAGAGGCCGGGCAGAACTATCTTTGCGAAGGCTACTACCAATTCTTTCAACACGTAGCGCCTTACATGGATTACATGAAGTATCAGCTACAGCACGAGCAGGCCCCCGCCAATGTGATGCAGTGGATACGGGACGGGATGCCGGCTTACCGGAAATAAACCCGTACCGTTGAACGGGGAAAAGCTATTGTCGGGCGTAAGTCAGAAAGGCAGACCCACTGCGAAGTGGAGCGTGAAATCGCGGGAGAACTTCGGATGAATAATGGGGTAGTGGCCTGCTCCGCTGGAAACTGCAGGATTGATGGCTTTCATACCGCCGTCCAGTCTCAGGATAAAGTAGTCCAGGTTGAGACGCAGGCCGAGGCCGTAGGAAAGTGCAATCTGTTTGTAGAAAGTGTCGAAGTGAAATTGCCCGCCGGGTTGGTCGGCGTAGTTGCGCGTGTTCCATACGTTGCCGGCGTCGAGAAAGGCCGCCCCGTGCAGTTTCCAGAACAGGTGGGTGCGGTATTCGATGCTCAAATCCAGTTTCAGGTTTCCCGTCTGGTTGATGAAGTCGATGTTGCCGTCGTGGCCTTGGTAGCTTCCCGGTCCCAGTTCTCGCACGCCCCAGCCGCGGACACTGTTGGCGCCGCCGGCGAAATAGCGCTTTTCGTAGGGGATGATAGAGGAGTTGCCGTAGGGGATGGCGATGCCGAAGGCGGCATGCACGGCTACGGAGTTCCTGTCGTCGATGAGGAAACTTTTGGCCCAGTCGAAGTCGAGTTTCGCGTATTGCGAGTAAGCGATGTTGAATAACGTGTACTGTCCTTGCTGGTCCTGGTGGGCGTGGAACAAGTTCGACAATCCGTAGAGCAGGTTGCCTGCCGTCTCCAGGTTGAACCGGATTTGATAGCCGTTGGTCTGATAGATTCCCGCCGGCGTGCCGGTATGGAGCGAGTTGTAGGTAAAGCTGTAGCCCGCCCGCATGATAAAGAGGTTCTCATAACTATACCGCAGAATGGCGTAGTGAGGGTCGTTGCCCTCCAGATAGTCCTTGCGGAAAGTGTCTGAAATCCAGGGCATGAACACGTAGTTCAGGCTCAGCAGATCGAGCCGGTGCTGCCAACCGGGCTTGCGCGAGGGCGTCCAGCGATAGGCCCACGAGCCCGTGAGCACCCGGCGGTGAAATTCAGGACGGTTTTGGGAGTTGTACATCAGGCTCACCTCTGAGCTTGCCTTAACCGTCTGGCCCGAATGCCGGAAAAGGCGCGGCATAAGCAACGTGGGGAAGCGTAGCCCAATCTCTCCGCTGTATTCCAGATAGTTCTGATTGTTGTAACCTTCAAGTCCCGTGATGGCTTCATACGCCCCGCGCAGTTTCAGCGTGAGCGCTTCCGCCCCGCGAAACAGGTTGCGGTTCGCATACGTGAGTACAACGGCGGCGCCGAGATTTCCCGAAGTGTTGGTCCCTTCGAGTTCTGCACTGATGCTGTGCGGCTTGTCCAGACGGACCGAGATGTCGCAGTCCAGTTGAGGCGTGCGGCTATGGGCCTGCCGGAAACGGATGGTCGTGAAACGCACGGGCGGCAGACTGTTCAGGCTTCGGTAGGTGTCGTCTACGTCGGTTTCGCGGTAGAGGCTGTCCGGCTGAAGATAAATATGGTTGCCGTATATGCGGTGTCGGATGCGCTGTTTGCCGGCATGGCTGAATTGCAGGAAAGGACTTTGTCCGCTCTCCGTCGTTAGGGCCGGAATTGTGTCTTCATACACGTGGACATTGCGAAGCCGGAAAGGTTGATAGGCCAATAGGGAGTCCACGTCCTTGGGGCGGCGGAAGTGGAGCGTGAGCGTCGTGCCGTTGTCGTTGGCCGCAGTGTCGGCCGTAAAGGAAATGTATTCCTTGTGCAGGAGATAGTACCCCTGGTCTTTGAGTTTATCGATGATGCGGCTACGCTCTGCGCTGAGGCGCGTGGTGCTGAGCGGCATTCCGCGATAAAGCAGGCTGGCCGCGGAGTCGGAAGTGACGATACGGGCGATATCCGCATCGTCGAATTCATATTTTAATTCCCGCACATAGCTGCGGGTGCCCGGGTGCAGCTTGTAGACGGCAGCGACTTTCTTGCCGCGACGTGTGGTGTCGAGTTCCACTTCCGCGTGGAGGTAACCGTTGCCTTTCAAGGCCGACTCAATGGCCGAGCGGGAATATTCCGCCAGTTCTGCGTTGTAGATCACCGGAGCCTCACCGATGCGACGGATGAAGCGGTTGAAGCGTTTCGTGCTGTCGTTTCCCTGCAAGCAGTAGATGCCCAGGGGCACTTTGGCGAGGCTGAACCATTTGGAGTTGGCCTCCTGCCGCACGTAGCCGCGATAGCTGCCCGGTGAGACATGTTTGTTGTCACTGGTTACCTTGACGGAAGTCAGCATCGCCTCGTCGTCTGCAATAAACCGCAGCGGAGAGCAGGCCGTCAGTTGGCCCAGCAAAAGTAGCAGCATTCCAGCCTGGCATATCCGAAATAAACCAGGCCAAAGTGAAACGGCAATACGCAAACGATGAGGATGCTGTGGCATAAATGGAAACGCGGAGCCGATTATGGGCTGCCGGGTGCGCAAAGTTACTGATTTTTGGCTGGCTGACAAGGCCGCGCGGACTTGAAAGACTGCGTTCGTCCGGAGTTTTATGTTGAAAACGATGTCTCGGTCGTCGGGCCGGCGGTTTCGGCTCCTCGGAAAGTCCACTTCAGGGGACCAGCCGGCCCTCCCGATTCCTTTTTATCACACCGCGTGCGGGATTTATTCCTTTTACTCCCCATTTTATTGTTAACTTTGCGCGAATTCTGAGCGCTCCTGCGGGGCGCTGGCCCTTTATGCGGCGCTCAATACATGGAGACCAACGATGTGGAGTAAAGCCAAACAGAAGTTCGTCCGTTCACTGGCGAATAAGAAATACAGGGAAAAAGAGAACGCCTTCCTGGCGGAGGGGCCAAAGGTCGTAGAAGAACTGCTCAGGCATTTTTCCTGCCGTTTTGTGGCCGGCACCGACAAGTTCTGGGCATCAGCCGTCGTGCCGCCTCACATTGAAAGGTTCACGCTGACCCAATCCGAACTGGAGCAGGCATCATTGCTGCGTGCCCCTCAGGAGGTGCTGGCCGTTTTTGACCTGCCGCAGCCGGCCGACGCCATAGCCGTGTCGCCGGATAGACTGGTTCTGGCGTTGGACGGCGTACAGGACCCCGGAAATGTCGGCACCATCTTGCGCATTGCCGATTGGTTCGGCATTGAGGATGTATGCTGTTCGCCCGACACGGCCGACGCCTTTTCTCCCAAGGTAGTCCAGGCCACGATGGGTGCCCTGGCGCGGGTGCGGGTCCATTATGTCGAATTGCCGGCATTCCTTCGGGAACAGTCCGCCACAGTTCCGATTTACGGTACATTCCTGGACGGCGAGAATCTCTATAACGCCGGGCTGTCTGAAGGCGGAATCGTGGTGATGGGGAACGAGGGCAACGGCATCTCGTCTGCCGTGGCACAGGCCGTGACACAGCATCTGCGCATTCCCAGTTATCCCGAGGGGCGGCCCACCAGTGAAAGCCTGAACGTGGCAACGGCGACCGCTGTCTTCTGTGCGGAGTTTCGCCGGCGCCTGGTGATGAAATAATACGAATTTTAATTTGAGCGTTAGCTTTATAGGACGATGGATTTTGTTACGACCTGTTTGTTTCCCGTCAGTCAGTGGCTGGCTGAATTGAATCAGCCGGTGTTTCTCTTTTCAGTAGCCGGCATACAGCTCCTTGCCGTGTTGGCATTATGTCGTTGGCGCTGGCGCGACTATTTTATACCCCGCTCGTTGCTGGCACAGAAGGTAGAAACAGAAGAACCGGCCGAAGAGCCCCTGTTCCTGTCGCGCCCCTTACAGGCGAGCATCGTGATTCCCTGTTATAATTCGGCCGAAGCGCTGGAAGCCAATCTGCCGGCCTTCCTCGAGCAACGCTTTGACGACTATGAGGTTATCGTCGTAGACGAGGCTTCGACGGACGATACGTCCCTGATTCTGCAACGTCTGGAAGCCCGGTACAGCCATCTGCGTCATACCTTCGTTCCCGACACTGCACGCTATGTCAGTCGGATAAAGCTGGCCGTAACGCTAGGAGTACGTGCCGCGCGGGCGCCGTGGATTGTGCTGACCACGCCGGATGCCTGCCCTCGCAACGAGCTGTGGCTCGCAACGCTGGCGCAGCATTTCAGCGATGAGGCGGACTTCGTTCTGGGCTGTGCCACTTATTCCGAAGCAGCCGGGGCTAAGCGGGCGGTGTACGAACGTTTGCGCCGTCAGTTGATGTTATACCGGGCGGCACGGTCGGGAGCGGCCATCGGGGCCGACCGAGCCAATATGGCCTTGCGGCGGGGTTGGTTTCTGGCCAATAAGGGATATGCCGACAGCCTCACCTCACCTTTGGGCGAAGATGATTTATTGATTGCAGCCATGTCGCGTTCGGGGCGGACGGCGTTGGCTGTGACGGCCGATGCCGTTGTCGAGGAGGCTTTTCCCGGGAAAGCCGCGCTACGCGATGCCCGTATTTATCGCCGCGAGGTGATGCGGCATTGGAGCCCCCGGGGCCGCCGCTTCCTGTTTCGGGAAGGCGCCGCCTCGCTGTCGGCCTATGTCCTGCTCCTGGCGGCATTGTGCTATGGCCTGTTGCGATTTGCCGGATACAGCGCGTCCCTCACTTTCCCTCTATGGGCTTGTTCGGTCGACGTTTTCGTCTTGCTTCTCTGGTTGCTGGGCATCTTGCTGCCCTACGCCTTGTTGCGCCGGTTGTCGCGGCGACTGGCACTGCCCCGCTTCAATGCCTTTTACCTGATGTGGCAAGGTTTGGTGCAGCCGTGGCGTCACGCGGGACAGCGTTTTGCCCGGTGGCGCCGGCGGCACGATTTCGTGCGGCGATAAGAGCGGAAGACGGAAGGGGAGGATTAAAAAGCCAGATAGATGTGCAGCAAGGTCGTGTCTGCATGGCGGAAGGGAGGAAGTAGGCGCAGTTCTTTCCAGCTTTTCGGTTCGCCGTGTTTCCGGCGATAGTCGAAGAGGGCTTTCACCTGTTCATAGTTCAGGTAGGGATGGCGAACCAATTCCTGGAACGTGGCTTTATTAACGTTCATCGTTTTGACCGCCGGGTGGCCCTCAACCCGGAACCACTGTTCAATGCCGGCGGGCAAACCGTTTATCGCTTTAAGTTGGTCGGGCGAAACAAAGGCCCCCAGTTGTGACCGGTACTCGCAGATGCGGCGGGCGTAGTAGCTGCCAATGCCCGGGATATGTTTCAGTTCGTTCGTGTCTGCCGCATTGATGTCAATCACCGTTCCCGCCGGGTACTTCTCCTGTCGGACCCAGCGCACCGAGTCAGTGCGTCCCGAAGCAGTCTGTTGTCGTTCGCTTTCAGCCGGGGCAATGCGGATGTAGGGTTTCAGTCGGAGAAAATCTTCGTGGCTTAGGCCATAAAGGCGGGCGAAGTCGTCCGGACTGCGCCAGCGCCCGCCCTTACGCCGATATTTCAGGACATTGCGGGCCTGCCAGGGCGCCAGTCCCAGACGGACCAGCGACGCCGAGTCGGCCGTGTTGGGGTCGAAGGGAAACAGAACGGCGGCGGGCCGACGCTTCCGTGAGGTCCATTGTTTACGGGCCGTGCTGTCCATCCTGGCCTGTTCCTGCCGGAAACGTTCCAGTTCTTCGCGCTCTGCCTCCGAGAGCATCTTTACCTCCTCCGGCTTGCAGCTCCGCCACGCCACCGTGCCGATAGCGATTGCTACCGCCACGGCGCAGATTAAGCGCAGACCGCGTTGGGTTGCGGTGAAAGAACGTTTCCAAGTCATGTTGTCCGTACCTTTTATTCGGCAGCGTCGGACTATTTTACATCTTTATAGCCGGCCTCTTTCAGTAAAGTCATTACACGGGTCCTGACATCGCCTTGCAGTACGATGTCCCCGTCCTTGCAGCTTCCTCCCAGCCCGAGCCGGGAGCGAAGCCATTGTCCTAAAGCCTTCAGGTCGTCACTCCGGCCCACGAAACCACTCACCAGGGTGACCGATTTCCCACCGCGGCCCGCCCGCTCCAGGTGCAGACGCAGTCGCTGCCGTGCCGGGGGCAAGGTCTCGATTTCTTCCGTTTCCGCATTCATCACCGTATTCATGAACTCCCGGTTCGTAGAGAATACGATGCCCGAGCCTCCGTTTCCGTCGCGCCGCTTCATGATTTGCGGCCCTCCGTGCCGTCGCTTTTCTGTTTGGACGGTTGCAGCAGGTCCGGCCTCAGCCGGCGCGTGCGTTCCATGCTTTGCGAAAGCTCCCACTCTTTGATTCGCGCCTCGTGTCCTGAGAGCAGCACCTCCGGCACTCGCCATCCCTTATAGTCGGCCGGGCGCGTGTAAACCGGGGCCGCCAGCAGTCCGTCCTGGAAGGAGTCGGAGAGTGCGCTCTGCTCGTCCGACAGCACGCCCGGTACCAGGCGGACGATGGCATCCGCCATGACGGCGGCGGCCAACTCGCCTCCTGTCAGGACGTAGTCGCCAATGGAAACCTCGCGTGTAATCAGGTGCTCGCGGATGCGGTAGTCTACCCCCTTGTAGTGTCCGCAGAGGATGATGATGTTGCCTTTCAAAGAGAGTTCGTTGGCCATGGGCTGGTCAAATTGAGCTCCGTCCGGCGAAGTGAAGATGACTTCGTCGTATGTCCGTTCCGCTTTCAACGCCGCTATACAGTCGTCGATGGGTTGGCAGCTCATCACCATACCCGCAAAGCCCCCGAACGGATAGTCGTCCACGCGCCGGTGTTTGTCCGTAGAGTAGTCGCGCAGGTTGTGTACGACGATTTCTACCAAGCCTTTTTTTTGTGCACGGCCCAATATGGAAGAATTCAGAAACCCGTCCAACATCTCCGGAAGGACGGTGATAATGTCTATACGCATAAATATTATAACTGGATTCAAACTGCAAAGATAGCGAAACTCGCCCGATTTCGGATGGATTTAGGAAGAATAATGTAAACTATTGGGCTTTCAGGGAGATACGCAGCATTATTCCGCATTTGTAAATGTGTGCTTTGAAGCCGTTTTTTGAATAGTTAAGCGAAAAAATTGCTACCTATCCGTTGCCCATTCCAGTTGTATGGAGTTGTTTGAAAATCCTTTCTGCTCCGACCGTAAAGAACGCAGTTTCATCATTTTGGCTTAGCGAAGGTACTTATTTTTTTTGAGATATGAAAAATATAGGTTCCGGAAGTCAATGGTGATAGCTTTGTCGATGTCTGACGATATTTTACATGCCGATGATTAACTCTGTCTCTGTTAATTTTGCAAACAATGGAACAGATTATGAATCAGACAGATGTAAAGGTTTCGTTCTACCTTAAAAAGAGCGAGGCGGATGCCAGGGGAAACTGTCCCGTGATGGCACGGCTTATTGTCGGCAAGCACTCTGAAACAGCATTCAGTGTCAAGTTTCGTGTGCCACAGTCATTGTGGTCATCCGGACGGGCGTGTGGAAAAAGTGTTGCGGCAAGAGACATAAACAACAGACTGGATGAAATACGTGCTGCCGCGCTCGGCATCTATGCGGAACAATCTGCAATCCGTGAGGATGTAACAGCAGAGGATGTAAAGCATCAACTTTTGGGTATGGCTTCGGAACAGGAAACCCTATTAAGCTATTTCAGACTTTTCATTAGAAATTTCGAGAAACGCGTTGGGATCAATCGTACGGAAAAGACATTGAGGGCTTACCGCAATTCCTACAATCATCTGGTACGTTTTTTACAGATGCAATATAAGCTGTCAGATATCCCTTTTGCCGCATTGGACCGTTCCTTCATTGAAAAATATGACTTGTATCTACGTACGGAATGTTGTCTGGCTTCAGGCACAATAGTCAATCTTACCGTCCAACTGAAAACAATTGTCGGAGAAGCTATTGCTGACGGTATAATAACAGTATTCCCGTTTGTCGGATATGAACCGGTACATCCGAAACCGGAACAGAAATATCTCACCTCCGAAGAATTGAATAGGATTATGACAACACCTCTCCATGATCAGATTCTTTATCATGTGAGAGATATGTTCCTGTTTTCCTGTTATACGGGTATTCCCTATAGCGACATGTGTCTGCTGACAAATGAAAACCTTTCTCTCGCGGAAGATGGTACCTGGTGGATCAGGAGTTCTCGCAAGAAAACCGGTGTAGATTTTGAAATACCGCTTATGGAACTGCCGTTCCATATTATTGAAAAATACCGCGATATGGCTCCTGAAGGAAAGCTTCTCCCCATGTATTCCAACAGTTCATTGAATCGTTATCTGAAACGCATCGCCGAAATTTGCGGTATAGGACGTAAGCTGGTCTTCCACACCGCCCGTCATACCTATGCGACAGAAATTACACTTTCCCATGGCGTACCGCTTGAAACGGTCAGCAAGATGTTGGGGCACAGTCGTATTGAGACCACACAGCATTACGCAAAGGTGACAGACAATAAGATAGATACAGATACGAAAGCATTGGATAAAATAATTGTTGAGCGGTTTTCTGTAGTTATTTGATAATGGCAAAAAATAGGATTATGAAAAGAAATACTGACAATATGGAAATCAAACGTCGCAGTACATTTGCGATACTGTTTTATATAAACCGCACCAAAGTCCGTAAGGATGGAACGTGCCAGTTGCTGTGCAAGATAAGCATAGATGCCAAATGGGAACAGATAGGAACGAAAGTATCCGTCAATCCGGCCATCTGGAATCCTGAAAAAGGACGGGCTGACGGCCGCAGTGAGAATGCCATTACCGTCAACCGGGCTATTGATGATCTGACCAAAGAAATCAAGGAGCATTACAGGCGGATTAAGAACAGTCTGGGATTTATTACGGCAGAGCAGGTAAAGAATGCCGTGATGGGAGTCGGTCAGAAACCGCTAACTCTGCTGGCTCTTTTCAGAGAGCATAACGAGGAGTTTAAGAAACGTATCGGAATAGACCGGATAAAAGAAACTTATGACTCTTACCAGCGTTCATATAAGCATCTTTCGGCTTTCATCGAGGAAAAACGTGGCGTAGAGGATGTTCTTTTACGGAACCTTAACCGTGTTTTTTATGATGACTTTGAACTTTTTCTCAGGACGGACAGGAATTTAAGCCCGAAGAGCGTGCATGAACATCTTTATAGGCTGAAGAAGATGACCATGCGGGCTGTCAGCCAGGGAACAATCCGCCGTGATCCGTATTGTCGCCTTCATCCTGAACTGCCCAAACGGAAAAGTCGTCATCTGAAGCTGGAAGACCTGAAGACACTGCTTACAACACCTGTCGAGAAGCCACAGCTTCAGTTTGTAAGGGATATGTTTATCTTCTCCACTTTTACCGGACTTGCCTATACGGATTTGAAAAAACTGAGGGTAAATGATATTACCCAATCTGAAGACGGTTCATGGTGGATTCATATCCACCGCCAGAAAACAGGAACACTGTCTTCTGTCCGATTGCTGGATATTCCGTTGAAGATAATAGAGAAATATCGGGAACAGAGAAAGGATGACAAGGTCTTCAATCTGTATAGTCGCACGTATTTCATTATGCTCGCCCACCAGTTGGGTGAAGTTTACGGATTTGAACTTACATTTCATAAGGCACGACACAATTTCGGAACCCATATAACCCTTTCATTGGGTGTTCCAATCGAGACAGTCGGCAAAATGATGGGGCACATGCGTATTGAGACCACGCAGCTTTATGCCAAAGTGACTGACAGGAAAGTGGACGAGGACATGAAACGGCTGAAAGCAGCCGGAATGGACCGAACTTTTGGTTTGTACGAAGAAGAGGTTATTGTCAAGAAACGGAGAAGGAAATTCGGATACCAATTGTCCGACAACAAAGAAACGACCTTGTAAAGAGGCCGTTTCTTTTACTTTTGCTTCATACCCATCGCTGTTCTTCCCTGCATCTTTTATATGCGTCGTCAAGAACTTTTTGTATGTCTGACTCTTTGTAAAGGGCTTTTCCCTGTACAAGATAGTAAGGTATCATACCGAGGGTCCGGTATTCCTGCAAGGTACGCCGGCTTACTTTCAACAGTTTTGAAAGTTCCTCGTCCGTGAGGAAATAATCACCGTGGAATGCGGGCCTTGGAGCCGTCCGTATTGCGTCTATCATGCGCTCCATGTTTTCCAGCCCTTTGAAAATAGTATCAATTCTCGGGTCTTTTCTGTTTATAAGATCGTAACTCATGGCTTTCTTTTTTGTGGGTGATAACTTGATTCCAACAGGCTTTGTACATCTTCCGGCTTATAGAAGAACTTGTTCTTGATCCGGGTGAAAGGCAACAGTCCTTTCTCGCGATATACCTGAAGTGTTCTCTTGGATATTCGGAGAATCCCGCATACCTCCTGATTGTCCATCCATTTTTTCAGTGCCGCGTCTTTGGTCTGACTACATATACCGGTGACTTTTTTCTCGATCATGCTGAGACGGACAACCAATTCGTCAAAGGTCTGTTTTTCCATACATATAATTTCCATACCGTCATTTTATTAGGGTTGAAGACCGAGTTCTTTTTTTATTCTCGCCGGCAGCACCTTCCCCTTCCTGCTCAGGAAGTCCTGGACTTCCGAAGCTTTGTAATAGGTACGTCCGTCAATCATGTAGTATGTGACGAGCTTCTTCTGGCGGTAGCGTGCAAGTGTACGCTTGGTAACACCAAGGAGTTCGCACATATCCTGGTTATCAAGCAGTTTGTCACCCTCAAGGGCGGCCGTCTGCCTGTTCATGCGGTTCAGTCTGTCGTCTATCCTGTCAAACCGTTCCATTATCTGGTGGAGCATCATCTGGAATGTCTCCCTGTCTATCTGTATCATAATGAATTCTGTTTTTAGTGTAATAATTCCATTTTTTACACCGTGTTGCGCAACAGGTTTCATTATGATATAGGCCAAAACATGGACCAATGGAGCATATTGCCACATAAAAACATGGCAAGTCACTGAATAATAGAGAAATAAAAAATCAGCCCCATAAAAACGAGACTGATGGAAGCATTGCAAATGCAATATGTCGCAATACCTTATTGCAATGTTTTGCAATAAATCAGGCGGCAAATTCCGTTTTTGAATGTTTTGGTTTTTACGATTTTCCATTCACCCTGCGGTATATGTTTTGAGACGGATTTGTAGTCTGGACGGGTGGAGGGAAACAGGAAGATGATTATCTCGTCAATAAGATGATAAAGTGAGAGGCCACGCAGGAGTTCTATGCTTTCCTCGTCATGTATTTCGGCTTGATAAAGGACTGATGGGGCTGACATATCTTTCTCGCACATGAAATCCACAAGCGGATAACCCGGATATAGCCGGCGGGTACTCTTACCGCGTCCATATGAAAATCCGTCCTTATCGTCTCTCAGCCATTGTCGCAACGGATCGTCCTCTGCCGGAATGGAGCCGTCTAATGTCATTGCTATCAGAACCCGTAACCTTGCCATACCTTTTTCCTTCAAATAAAAAGCGTGAAACTCACGCACTATCAGGTAGAGGCTCTGGTAAGCCCATTGTAGAATCATGCATGAGCTCACGCTATAAGACATAGCATAAGCTACACGCAATAGTCTCTACAATTTGAAATTTACCAGATTTCTACCTGAGACGTCTTGCGACTTATGTTGTAACATTCGGCAAGGCTCCAAGCAATGCCGATATTCTTTTCTTATGTTTTGACCGTCCGTCCTGCATGGCAGGACTTCCGATCATTTGCAAATGTAGGCATTTTATTCCGAACAAGCATATAGAATACCTGTTATTTTCTGTTCAACCCGTATTTTTTCATCTTACGGTATAGCGTGGACGTGTCGATATGCAGCATGGCTGCGGCATGTTTGCGATTCCCATGGGTGATTTTCAATGCCTGGACTATCGAGCGTTTCTCTTCCGCATCGTTTTCGGGGAAAAGATTGATCTCCTCAGTTGCCGCTTCCATTTTAATGTTCAGATCGGTTGTTTTAATGAGCGGCTGTTTTGCCATGAGTACCGCCCTTCTTATTCTGTTATGCAGTTCCCGCACATTTCCCGGCCAATGGTAAGAGAGAAGCAGTTGTTCCGCTTCAGGGCTGAATCCCTCGGTTGGTCTTTTTAGTTCTCCGGAAAATTTCTTCCTGAAATGGTTTGCCAACGGCAGGATATCTTCAGAACATTCGTGCAGGGAAGGCATGACAATCTCGAATTCGCATAGCCGGTGGTATAGGTCTTCCCTGAACCGTTTTTCCTGTATGGCAAGTTGAAGATCCTCGTTTGTGGCGGCTACAATCCTGACGTCAGCCCGCTTTTCCCTGTTGCCACCTATTGGGATGTATGTACCCTCCTGAAGCACTCGCAAGAGCATAGCCTGGACTTCAACAGACAGTGTACCTATCTCGTCAAGGAAAAGGGTGCCGCCTTTCGCCATTTCAAAATACCCGTCCTTATTGGTGTCGGCACCGGTAAATGTACCTTTTATGTGTCCGAAGAAGAGTGAAGGTGCGAGTTCCTTGGGTATAACCCCACAATTCACGGCGACAAACGGCATATCCCTCCGTTCTCCTATATAGTGGATACGCTGTGCCACCGATTCTTTTCCTGCGCCGTTCGGACCGAGTATGAGTACCGAAATATCAAACGGCGCAACTGTCTTGACCAGATGTTCGATTTCTTTCATCTGAAGGCTGTTTCTGGGTAGCAAGCCCTTGTCCTTGTCACATATTACGGAACGAGGGTGGAAAATGTCTTTCAGTTGTCTCTGTAGTTCGTCCATTTGTACCGGTTTTGCCAGATAGTCTTTGGCTCCCAGTTTTATGGCTTGCACAGCACCCGGTACAGAGGCATATCCTGTCATGATAATGAAAGGAATGTCCAGCCTTTCTTTCCGCATCCATTCAAGCAAAGATATACCATCCCCCTCCGGCAGGCGTACGTCGGACAGCACAAGGTCGAAACTTTCTTTCTTGAGCAGTTTTCGTGCCCCTGGTTCATCTATTGTTATCTCTGCTTCATAACCGGATTTTTCCAACCATTTTTTCTGTTGCCCGGCAAGCATGATGTTGTCTTCAACTATCAGTATTCTGTATTTCATTCATGTTTTCATTTAATTATGTCCGTCCATTTCCGATAATCGGCTTTTTGTCTCAGATATCAGCCGGTCTATTCTTCTGACAATTCTTTCCACATCATTGCGGAATGTTGGCTCATCCGTATCTTCCGCATAATGTTCATAGCTGTACGGTTCCAGCTCATGGGCTATTCCCAATTGCTCCCACATCGGGTACATCCTGTGCAGAGTTTCCCATATCCGCTTCCGGTCGGGCTTTTCCTGACTCAAAGAATCCAGCAAGTCAGAACTGTTCCTATTGGATTCCTCTATAAGAGTCTCCAAAGTCCAGCGTTCATCTCCCGTAGTGACATACAGAGCCTCGAAATCTGGAGAATGATTGTCCATAGTTCTGTCCTGTCCAATGAGTGACGAGAGAAATACAAGCAGGTCTCTTGTATAGAACGGCTTGTGGATACAGCCGGCAAATCCTGCCTGAATATAGCGGTCTGCATCGCCATCGTTACGGGCGGTCATTGCCGCTATGGGAATTGTCCGTGAATTTCCTATGTTGGAAAGGCGTAGCAGATGCAACAGGGCAAAACCTCCCGTACCACGCATCTGTATATCGGTCAGCAATAGGTCGTATTCTCCGGTTCTCAATGCCTTGACCACTTCCTGTGCATTGGTACAGGCTCGGCATGAGATACCGTTCCGTTCCATCATTTCAACTGTGTTGCGCAATTGTATCGGATCGTCATCGACTACAAGAACCCGCCGAGGAAGTCTGAGGTTTCCCGTATAAGTTTCTGGCTTGTCTCTTGCAGGCTCATTGGTCTGCCTAAGCGGAATTTCCACCTTGAATTCGCTGCCTTTACCGATCTGGCTCGAAACAGAGAGTCTTCCTCCGAACAGGTTCACCAGCCCTTTCGTAATGGAAAGTCCCAGTCCGAAGCCTTCTGAATCCAAATCAGGAGCAGCCCGTTCAAAGGGCTGAAAAATGCGTTGTGTTGTGTTCTCGCCCATTCCTATCCCCGTATCTTTGACCTTTACTGAAAGAGTATCTTCTTCATAACTTGCCAGAAATTTGATATAACCTGTACGGGTGAATTTTACAGCATTCTCCAGAATGTTGACCACTATCTGCCTTATGCGGTCTGCATCGCCAAGGACGGTGATGCCGCACCCCATAAAAGCCTTGTCAAACATCAATCCTTTGTCGTTCGCCTTGCGTGTGTATTCTTCAGCGATACTTTCCAGAAAGGATTCAAGATGGAAAGGAATTTCGTTCAGGGTTTCTTTAGCATCGTCCAGACGGGAGAGGTCAAGCAGGCTGTTGGCAAGCCGGGTGATATGACG